>Ga0209345_10001022_pt1 | contig 35678 bp, 30 predicted proteins | sample Cruoilmetagenom7_FD_187294 | JGI IMG/M metagenome (GOLD analysis project Ga0209345, IMG submission 187294) | Oil polluted marine microbial communities from Coal Oil Point, Santa Barbara, California, USA - Sample 7 (SPAdes) (version 2) | ecosystem: Environmental > Aquatic > Marine > Oil seeps ...
GTCTATATGCTTAATAGAGTGGCCTGAAAAAGCTGAGGGCTATTTACCACAGGCCGATTTACTCTGTGAACTGAACTATGAAAATCGATCTGGAGAACAGGGTAGAAGCTGCTCCATTAGTGCGAACACGGACGAAGGCAGAGTTATACTGCAAGGTATTTCTAATTAATTGGATTAGAAAGTTCACCTATCTTATTAAAATTATTGATAAAAATGTTAATTCATACTTGCATTTCTCATATTTTTTGCCACACTGTAGTTGAAATGGTAATTAATGTGGCTGCACGAAAAAGTGTAGCTGCTTAAATGAGAAAAGATATTTAACTCAGATGTCTTGAGGTGTGAAATGGAAAAACAGCGACGAAAATTTTTATCACAGCTAACCGGCCAGCTAGCAGGTATTGGTTCGCTTGCGGCTGCACCCGCTTTGACCAGGGCTTCCAGTTCATATACTCAAGTTCAAAATATACGCATGTCTCGTGAACCGAATAAAACCCGTCTGGTTTTTGACCTGGATGGTTCGGTAGAATATTCCCTTTTCAGTATGCATAAACCAGAAAGACTGGTTATCGATTTAAAACAAACCCGTTTAATGGACTCTGGTGCATTAGAAGCATTGCATAGCACTCAGCTTAAAGGCATACGCACAGGTGTTCGTAAGCTTCATGATTTACGTATTGTGCTTGATCTTAAAGCCCGCACTACGCCTAACAGTTTTTTATTAGAACCAAAAAATGGTAATGGCTACCGTTTGGTTGTAGATGTTAAAGAGCCAGCTGGAAGCAAACGAAAGGAAGTGGTTAGTAAGAAAAATTTAAGAGATGTTATTGTCGCTATTGATGCTGGACACGGCGGTAACGATCCCGGCGCAACGGGTCGACTAGGTACGCACGAAAAAACCATCACTCTACAAATTGCAAAGCGTCTGAAAAAAGTTATTGATGGTACGAAAGGCATGAAAGGTCAGCTCATACGCAGATCAGATCGGTTTATGCAGCTACGTGATCGAATTAAACGAGCTCACGAACTGGATGCTGATTTGATGATATCAATACATGCAGATTCTTTTCCAGATGTGCGTGCCCGAGGCGCGTCCGTGTATGCATTGTCAGTAAGCGGTGCCAGCTCCGAATCGGCACGCTTGTTAGCTGAAAAAGAAAACAAGGTAGACCTGCTATTTGGTGATGTGGATTTAAATCATAAAGATCAGATGGTTCGCCAGGTGTTATTAGATTTATCTCTAACCGGTACTATTGAGTCTAGCCTTGATATTGGCGATGAAGTTTTAAAAGAGTTAGGTCGTGTGGGTAGAGTACATAAAAAGAAAGTGCAGCAAGCAGGCTTTGCTGTGCTAAAAGCGCCTAATATTCCGGCCATTTTACTGGAAACCGCATTTATTTCTAACCCTAAAGAAGAGCGCAAGTTACGTAGCAGTGCACATCAAAACAAAGTAGCAAAAGCTATTTTGCGAGGTGTAAACGATTACTTCTCACGCAAAGCGCCTCCGGGTACCTGGTTGTCAGAGTCGCAAGAGCACTACACAGTTAAGAAGGGCGATACATTAGCGCAAATCAGTGATAAATATCGTTTGCCTGTATCGCATTTGCGTACCCGAAATTCATTGCGTAGTGATGAATTACGAGTAGGTAAGAAACTTCTTATACCTGTTAGTTAGTCTATCTCATTCGCTCGGGGGTCGAGCTCGGGGTCGGTCGTAACTTTTCAGGGCCGGCCTCAAATGCACTGTAGCTTCATTTGCTTTTTCTTTTTCTTATTCTCTAATCCTTGATACACTTCATTTTTTAAATACTCTAAGAATTTCATGTCAGATCGTATTCAGCAAATGCCCAACCAGCTTATCAATCAGATCGCCGCAGGCGAAGTGGTTGAGCGCCCCGCATCGGTGGTTAAAGAGCTGTTAGAGAATAGTCTGGATGCAGGCTCAAGCAAAATAGAAATTGATATCGAGCAGGGCGGCACGAAGCTGATTCGAATTCGCGATAATGGAAGAGGCATACACAAAGAGGATTTAGCGCTGGCATTATCTCGTCATGCGACCAGTAAAATTCGAAACCTTGATGATTTGGAACACATAAAAAGTCTCGGCTTTCGGGGCGAAGCAATACCCAGTATTGCCTCTATTAGCCGCATGAGCATTACCTCTCGCCAGACAGATGCAGAGGGCTTTAAAGTGCAGGGGCAGGACGAGCAAACGGCGCAGGTGTCACCTGCAGCACATAGTTTTGGTACTACCATCGAAGTGCGAGACTTATTTTATAATGTGCCCGCACGACGTAAGTTTCTTCGCACTGAAAAAACTGAATTTAATCACCTTGAAGATGTTGTTAAGCGCATAGCCTTAAGTCATTTTGATGTAGAGGTGAGTCTTAATCATAATCAACGGGCGATAAAACACTGGCGAGCGGCCAGTGATTTAAGGTCCATGGAGCAGCGCATTGCTGAAGTTTGTGGTAAAGCGTTTATAGAGCAATCACAGCATATGAGCTTTGAAGCTGCTAACCTGAAATTGCATGGGTGGATTGCTTTACCCAGTTTTTCCCGTTCGCAGGCAGATATGCAGTTTTTCTTTGTGAATGGCCGAATTATACGTGACAAGCTAGTTACCCACGCAGTGCGCCAGGCGTATCAGGACGTGTTGTATCATGGGCGCCATCCAGCCTATGTTTTATTTTTAGAGCTTGATCCGGCAATGGTTGATGTAAATGCGCATCCTACAAAACATGAAGTGCGTTTTCGGGAAGGTCGTTTAGTGCATGACTTTTTATTTCGAGGGATTCATAAAGCGCTTGCTGATGTAAGGCCTGAAAGTGCAGATCCCCTGCAAGCAATGACCGAAAATAGTGTATTTAATAATGCGATGCCAGCGGCTGTGCAGCCATTACAAACCTCCTTATCCGGTATTTCACATTATGGTGGGCCGACACGTCAGGGTAATATGGCGCAGGAAGTAAATGAACAAATTCGAGCCTATGCTAATTTATCTAAGGGTTTACCCGTAGGTGAGTCACAGCAAAGCTCAGGAGATACTCCGGAAATACCTCCACTGGGTTTTGCTGTTGCACAATTGCATGGCATATATATATTATCGCAAACAGCCAATGGTATGGTTATAGTTGATACGCATGCCGCCCATGAACGTATTACTTATGAGCGTATGAAACAGGATATGCAGCAAGGCAGTCTGGCATCACAACCCCTGTTAGTGCCAATTGGTATGAGCCTCAGTGAGAAAGAAGCGACTTTGGCAGAAGAGCAGGCTGCAATATTTGCAGAGTTGGGCTTTGAACTGGACAGGAGTGGTCCGGAATCAATTCGTATACGCCAGGTACCGATTATTTTGTCCCGAGCTGATGCAGAAACTCTAGTTAGAGATGTGCTCGCTGATTTGCTAAGTTATGGAAGCTCGGAGCGTATAAGAAATGCCATTAACACTGTGCTAGGTACTATGGCTTGTCATGGTTCGGTAAGGGCTAACCGAAGTCTGACGCTACCAGAAATGAATGCTCTATTACGCGATATGGAAACCACTGAACGCAGTGGACAATGTAATCATGGCCGACCCACATGGACCGAGTTTAGTCTGGATGCCATTGATAAGTGGTTTATGAGGGGGCAGTGAAACGTAGTTGAGAGTCATCAGTCCTCGGTCAGAGGTCTATGCTGTCACTCTTGGCCATAGTTCAGGATGACATGAACTTTCTTTTAGACTAACGACTGAACTTATTTATGACCGACCTAATCATCCAGCGTCCAGAAAGCAGCTCAATCGAAACCCCGACGGTGGTCTTCATAATGGGGCCAACCGCGGCGGGTAAAACTGAATTAGCTATTCGCTGCGCAGAACAACTGGGTTGTGAATTAATCAGTGTCGACTCTGCACTGGTTTATCGTGAAATGAATATTGGTACAGCCAAACCCGATGCGCAGGAGCTAGCGCGAGCACCGCATAAACTCATTGATATTATTGACCCCAGCGAAGCATATTCAGCGGCTAATTTTCGTGATGATGCGCTTCGTGAAATAAAATCTAGTTTGAGTCGAGGTAAAACCCCTGTACTGGTAGGCGGCACGATGCTGTATTACAAGGCCCTGCAAGAAGGTCTGTCTGAGCTTCCTGCAGCGGATCAGGGAATTAGGTCGCAGCTGGAGGCTGACGCTGAATCTTATGGTTTGCAGGCGATGCACGATCGACTGGCGCAGATAGATCCTGTCTCCGCAGAACGCATTAATGTAAATGACCCTCAGCGTATTCAACGGGCATTGGAAGTTTATGAAATTAGCGGTAAAACCCTAACCGAGTTCTGGCAGCAACAAACTCCACATACTTTGCCCTATAATATTATAAAAATTGCCTTTTTTCCGGAAAATCGAGATTTACTAAAACAGCGAATATCAAAACGATTTCACCAAATGTTGGAACTTGGCTTTATGGATGAAGTCGAAGCCTTAAGGCGCAGGGGGGATTTGAATCTAGATTTGCCTTCAATGCGCTGTGTGGGGTATCGTCAAGCATGGGAATATTTAGATGGATTTATGACTTACGATGAAATGACAGAGAAAGCCATTATAGCAACAAGACAGTTGGCAAAACGTCAGTTAACCTGGTTGCGAAAAGAGCAGAACTGTAACTTTTATGATGTAAATCAGGCCATTTATCTAAAAATACTGAAAAAGTTAGAAAATTTACTATGATTTCGTTACATGACTTGAAAATTATCTCAATGTCTCAATATTAGAGCTTATTAATAATAAATAAGCATGCTACTTAGTTTAGGCATGCAAATAAAATTATAACAATTTTCTGGGAGAAAAAAATGCCAAAAGGGCAGTCATTACAAGAACCCTTCCTTAACGCGCTACGTAAAGAGCGTGTTCCCGTGTCTATTTATCTGGTTAATGGTATTAAACTTCAGGGACAGGTTGAGTCATTCGACCAGTTTGCCGTTATGTTGCGAAATACAGTAAGCCAGATGGTTTATAAACATGCTATCTCAACTATTGTTCCTGCCAGAGTAATTCGTTGGGCTAATAATCATGATGACGATCATGTAGACGATGATACTAGTGGTGGAAATATCTAACCACTGATTCATACAAGGCTATTTATAAAACGGCTGCCTTTGGGTGGCCGTTTTGAGTATGGGCTGAAATTGTCACAGAGTGGTTTATCGCGTGTATAATAGTTCCATTATTTCCATTCAAAGAGGCTTAAATTGTTCGATCGTCCCGGTATAGGCGAGCAGGCCATACTCGTTCATCTTGATCTTAACGCAGAAAGTCAGCGCGAATATATTACTGAGTTTAAAGAGCTAGCAATATCTGCAGGTGCAACTGTGGTCGATATTGTTACTGCACGACGTAATGCGCCCGACGCCAAGTACTTTGTTGGCCGAGGTAAAGCTGATGAAATTGCGCAATTGGTTGAAGCCGAAGAAATTGGTCTGGTGCTGTTCAATCATGCCCTCAGCCCATCTCAGGAAAGAAACCTCGAGGCATTGTTTCAGTGCAGGGTATTAGATAGAACCGGCCTGATTTTAGATATTTTCTCGCAACGAGCTCGTACCTTTGAAGGTAAGCTGCAGGTTGAACTGGCGCAACTTAAACACTTATCAACCCGACTTATTCGTGGCTGGACACACCTTGAACGGCAGAAGGGTGGTATTGGTTTGCGTGGTCCGGGTGAAACCCAGCTGGAAACTGATAGACGTTTACTGGGTATGCGTATAAAACAAATTAAAAAGCGCCTGGAAAAAGTGCGCAAGCAACGCGAGCAGGGGCGGCAGTCGCGGCGTAAGGCTGAGGTACCAACAGTTGCATTTGTGGGTTATACCAATGCGGGTAAATCTACTTTATTTAACGCCTTAACCGAAGCCGATGTATATGTACAAGACCAGTTGTTCGCAACGTTGGACCCAACCCTGAGAAAGCTAAAAATTGATGATGGAAGCGAAGTTATTCTTGCTGACACGGTAGGTTTTATCCGTCATTTACCCCATGATTTAGTTGAATCGTTTCGTTCAACCTTGCAAGAAACAGAGCAGGCGCATTTGTTGTTTCATATCATAGACGCCTCAGATGATATGCGTCTGGATAATATTGCTGCGGTGGAAACCGTGTTGGAAGAAATTGGCGCAATGAAAGTGCCTCAGATTCAGATCATGAATAAAATTGATCGCCTGGAGATTGAACCCCGTATCGATCGAGATGAGCAGGGTAATGTTAGAAGAATTTGGGTATCAGCTATTGAAAAACAGGGCCTGGACCTGGTGCATCAGGTTTTAGCTGATTATTTTAAACAGGACCTGGTAAAGGGTGAGTTATGCTTATCACCCGCCGATGGACGAGTACGCGCCCTGCTTTATGGTATAAATGCGATTGAAGAAGAGAAGATTAATGATCATGGGCAGTTTGTATTACAAATAAATATTCCCAGGCGTGATCTTCTACAAATGGCCAGCCGTGAGTCGGTTGCCGAGCATTTACTGCTACCAGATGACTATGTGGCGCCTCTTGAAGATGCTGTTTAATCGGGCTTCTGTAGCCACTACTTCATGCGCACATTCCACAGCCGAGATCGTTATGTGCTCTGTACGTCTGAAGAAACACCTACAGACATATTAATCTTAAATAATTGCCACATACATGCCTTCTGTTTCTGTGACAGACAGGTTACAATCCGTTCTCTTAAAAATTGATTACAGCTGGAGTTACTGATGGCTTGGAATGAGCCCGGTGGAAACAAAAATAAAGATCCTTGGGGAAACCGTGGGGGTAATGGTGGCAACGATGGCCCACCAGATCTCGATGAGGTGTTCAAAAAGTTCATGGACAAACTTAACGGTCTGTTAGGTGGTTCAGGTGGCGGCGGTGGTCGAAGTACCTCCTCAGGTAATAATTCTGCTGGCATTATTGCATTAGTTGTTATTGCAGCCGTAATCTGGCTGTTAACCGGCACCTATAAAATTGCGGAAGCTGAGCGCGGTGTAGTACTGACCTTTGGCAAGCATTCTTATACAGTTGAATCAGGCCTGCACTGGCATATTCCTGCACCTATACAAAAAGTGCTTAAGGTTGATGTAAGTAATATTCAGGAATTCCCGCTTAAAAGCACCATGCTGACCCAGGATCAGAATATCATCGATATTGATATTACGGTTCAGTACCAGGTGGGCATTGCAGAAGATTTTTTCTTTAATATGCGTAGTCCGATTCGTACACTGGCAGAAGCAACAGAAAGTGCGTTGCGTCAACATATTGGTCGTAGCACCATGGATTATGTATTTGGTGATGGCCGTGAAGATATTGCGCTCAGCACCCAGGAAACGATTCAATCTATTCTTGATACTTATGAATCTGGCTTGCAGGTTCTTCGTGTTAACTTACAGGAAGCAAAGCCACCCGAGCCGGTTAAAGCATCTTTTGATGACGTAACTCAGGCAGTGGAAGATGAAGTTAAGCTGAAGAATCAGGCGGAATCGTATCGTAATGAAATTTTGCCAGCGGCACGTGGTGAATCTGCAAAAATGCTCGAACAGGCAAACGCTTATAAGCAGGAAGTAGTTTCACGAGCGGAAGGTGATGCAAAACGTTTCACTAGCCTTTACAACGAATATCGTAAGGCGCCAGGCGTTACTCGCGATCGACTATATATAGAAACGGTTGAGTCAGTTTTATCTCAAACCAGTAAAGTTATGGTTGATGTTAAAGGTGGAAATAATATGATTTATTTACCACTGGATAAAATGCTGCAAAACACTGACGTAAGTCGAAGCGCAGTACAAAGAGCTGGGCGTTTAATTGACGATGCAGGAACTAATAGTTTTGATAACACAAATTTTAGAGACCGCTCAATACGTTCAAGGGAGGTAAGATAATGAATAAAGTTATTGGTATTGTTATTGCCTTAGCATTTATTTTTGTTTACACATGTACCTTTTTTGTAGATGAACGTGAAAAAGCGATTCTTCTGGCATTTGGTAAAATTGATAAAATTGGCTATGAGCCAGGTATTCATTTCAAATTACCATTCCCTTTTAATGAAGTGAAAAAACTGGATGGTCGTATTTTAACTATCGATCAGCGTCCGGTTCGTATACAAACCAAAGAAAAGAAATACATGGTTGTAGATTCATTTATTAAATGGCGCATTGTTGATGAAGCAAAGTACTTTACCGCAACATCAGGTGGTATTGAACAAAAGGCTGCATCATTAATTTCCAGAATGGCAGATGATGGTTTGCGTAATGAATTTGCAAAAAGAACGGTAAATGAAGTCATATCGCAAGATAGAACACAAATAATGACAGTGCTTACATCTAACATAGATGAAAAAGCAGTTTCTATGGGCATTGATATAGTTGATGTAAGAATCAAGCGTGTTGACTTCCCTGAGAAAATTAGCCAGAACGTATATGAACGTATGCGTACAGAACGTGAACGTTTAGCGCGTGAACACCGTTCAAAAGGTGAAGAAGCAGCAACTCGTATACGAGCAGATGCAGATGCACAAAGTCGTGTGTTAGTGGCTGAGGCTTATCGTGATTCTGAAATCATGCGTGGTGAAGGTGATGCACTTTCTACACAAATTTATGCGCAGGCATTTAATCGTGATCGTGATTTCTATCGTTTTTATAGAAGTATGGAAGCTTATAAGAAAACCTTTGCGAATAAAGGTGATGTTATGCTGATTGAGCCAGATTCGGACTTCTTTAAGTACTTTAAGAACTCTGACGGTAAGAAGTAAATAATATTAAATCCTGAGCCGGACAGTAATGTCCGGCTTTTGTACGTATGGACGAGCAGTATTTGTTTTTGTATTTTCCTTTAATAATAGAGAGTCGAAGCAATAGATAGCTAAGCCTTAACTCATACGTATTACAGCTTAAAATGTAAAAGAATAAAGGTTTACAATGATCGCCTGGAACGAGCTTATGAGTGCCCTGGCACTGGTATTAGTAATAGAGGGTATAATGCCTTTTATTAGCCCAAAGGGCTGGCGAGACACTATGTTACAGGCAAGTCAGTTAGAAGATAAAACCTTACGCACTATTGGTTTTGCAAGTATGTTAATAGGTGCAGTTTTACTGTATGTAATGCGCTAGTTAAATATTTTCAGATGTGAATTTATTTGCGTCGAAAATTATATTAGTGCTAATTTCATAGTTTTTATTAAGAGATTTTTAAGAGTAGCAATGAAAAATACCGGATCAAATAATCACTGGTTATTACCACAGGGCATAGAAGAAGCGTTACCCGCTGATGCCGCACGTTTGGAATCTCTGCGTCGTAAATTACTCGATATTTATGCAAGCTGGGGTTATCAGTTAGTTATGCCACCAATGATTGAGTTTATAGAATCATTATTAACTGGCACCGGACATGATTTTGATTTACAAACCTTTAAATTGATCGATCAACTCACCGGTCGTTCAATGGGTGTGCGTGCAGATATGACACCACAGGTGGCACGCATTGATTCACACCAGTTAACCAATGATGCACCCAACCGTCTTTGTTATATGGGTACAGTATTACGTACATTACCCGATGGGTTTGGTAGCAGCCGTAGCCCTTTTCAGGCAGGTGTAGAGTTATATGGTCACGCCGGCATAGAAAGTGATGTTGAGGTTTTATGCTTAATGGTAGAAACACTCAGGGCCTCAGGTATAAAAGAAATTTCAATTGATATTGGTCATGTAGGCCTATATCGAGGTCTGGCAAAACAGGCCGGCTTTAATGGAGAGCAGGAAGCAACTCTATTTGAAATGATGCAGCGCAAAGCAATTCCTGAAATACAGGAGTATCTTGCGTCACAGGCTATTGATAAAAAAGTTGTCGATATGTTAAACGCTTTACCCGAGTTACACGGTGGTGAAAGCTGTTTACAAACTGCAGAAAAACTATTTTCAAATGCAGATGATTCTGTAAAAAAGGCACTGAGTTATCTGCAACAGGCAGTGCTTAAATTTAATCAGCGGGTGAGTGATGTAGATATTCACTTCGATCTGTCTGAGCTGCGTGGTTATAACTATCACACAGGCTTACTGTTTGCTGCATATACACCGGGTGAAGGACAGGAAATTGCCCGTGGTGGCCGTTATGATGATATCGGTGAAGTATTTGGTCGTGCAAGACCTGCCACCGGATTTAGTGCAGATTTAAAGAATTTACTAAATTTATCACAACAAAAAACAACATTAACAGCGAATGCTATTTTTGCGCCGGTTAATGATGACCCTGATTTATGGGAAGCAATAAAAGAGTTGCGAGCTCAGGGCGAAAAAGTAATTCAATCTTTACCAGGTCAAACAGGCGGTGCAAAAAGCCTGGGATGTGATCGTGAGCTTAAACAAGCTTCCGGTAGATGGATTGTTGATTAATATTATTTTATCTTAATGAAGGCATAATCAAATGGGTAAGAATGTAGTTGTACTGGGTAGCCAATGGGGCGATGAAGGTAAAGGCAAGATTGTTGATTTGCTAACTGATCGCGCATCTGCGGTAGTGCGTTTTCAAGGTGGCCACAATGCAGGGCATACCCTGGTAATTGGTGATAAAACAACCGTTTTACATTTAGTGCCATCAGGTATTTTACGTGACAATGTAATGTGTTTAATTGGTAACGGCGTGGTTCTTTCACCATCGGCATTATTTGAAGAAATGAATATGCTGGAAAAAGAAGGTATTCCTGCAAGTCAGCGTCTTAAAATATCTGAAGCCTGCCCATTAATCATGCCATACCATATTGCGCTAGATCAGGCTCGTGAAATAGCTCGCGGTAAAAAAGCTATTGGAACAACAGGTCGAGGCATTGGCCCTGCGTATGAAGACAAAGTATCTCGCCGTGGTTTACGCGTAGGTGATTTATTAAATGTTGATACATTTGCAGATAAATTAAAAGAAGTAATGGAGTATCACAACTTTGCACTGGTTCATTACTTCAAAGCTGAACCTGTTGATTACAAAACAGTATTTGACGAAATAATGGGTATGCGTGACAAGATTGTTTCAATGATTGCAGATATACCTGCAATGTTGCACAACTTACGTAAAGATGGTGCAAACATAATGTTTGAAGGTGCCCAGGGTACGTTGCTAGATATTGATCAGGGTACCTATCCATATGTAACATCGTCTAACTGTACAGCTGGTGGTGCATGCACAGGTTCTGGTGTAGGCCCATGTGACCTGGATTACATACTAGGTATTACCAAAGCTTATACAACACGTGTAGGTGCTGGCCCGTTTCCAACCGAACTGTTTGATGATATAGGACAGTACCTGGGTGAGAAAGGCCATGAGTTTGGTGCAACAACTGGCCGTAGTCGTCGTTGTGGCTGGTTTGATGGTGTTGCAATGCGTCGCTCTGCACAGGTTAATAGTATTACTGGTTTATGCATAACGAAACTGGATGTGCTTGATGGCGTAGAAACATTAAAAATCTGTACATCATATAACTATAATGGCGAGTCATTAGAGCTGCCTCCAGTAGGTGCTGATGCCATTGAAAAATGTGAAGCAGTTTATGAAGAAATGCCAGGTTGGACTGAATCAACAGTCGGTGTTAGAAATAAAGATGAATTACCTCAAAATGCATTAAACTATCTTAAGCGTTTAGAAGAGGTAGTAGGTAAACCGGTAGATATTATTTCAACTGGCCCTGAGCGTGATGAAACAATTGTTCTACGTAACCCTTACGAATAATTAAATCGTATCATCCTTAACTAAAAAGCCCTTTTTTAAGGGCTTTTTTGCGTTTTGGGAATAATAAAGACTAATGAAGAGGTAGTCTGTGTAATCAGCCTTTTAATTATGTGGTTTTTATCAAATAGAAGTTATTACCTATCACTAGAAAATATTATCGGCTGAATACAAGCAAGTAGATTATATGTGTAATAAAATTATTTTGATGTAAGGATATTCTACGTGTTAGAAATTATTGGTTATATCATAATACGAAGTCTAGAATAATATGACATGATAAACCCTATTTCAATTGTAGTTATTCCTTTAGTGATATCAACTATTATTACTTCTTTAATGCAGAAGTATATTGAAAAGCCATTTTTAGTTTGAATAAGAAAAAATGGAAAGAAGGAAACTTACGGAGTCCCTCACAAAAGAAACTACTTTGATAAATTTAAGTTGGGCTTCTGTCATTGATCACACAACTTTTCTGTGATTTTTATTGTTATATGAATCTATCAATTGTTACAGGTTAGTTTTTTTGCCAGGCAATTAATATCGAGAACTTATGTTTATCAGTGTATTAGAGTTATTTAAAATCGGCATTGGTCCGTCAAGTTCACACACGCTCGGGCCAATGGTGGCGGCCAATGATTTTGTTAATCGCTTAAAAGACCAGCTGTTTTTTGAGTCAAACATAGGCGATGCATTTATTCGTTGTACGCTTAAAGGTTCTTTAGCATTTACTGGTAAGGGGCACTCTACTGATCGTGCGGTTGCTTTAGGTTTGCATGGCCATTTGCCAGCCAGTCTGGTTGACAAAGATGTTACTCAGCTAGTAAAAGTTATCTGGGAAAGTGATCATATCTACACGGATAAGAAACACAGTATAGAATTTAAACCGAATGATCATATTGTGTTTGATAAGGGTGAGCCATTGCCCGAGCATCCAAACGGTATGATCTTTGAGCTTAGAGGCCGCGACGAAGAAATATTGTTTTCTGAAACTTATTTTTCGATCGGCGGTGGTTTTATCAGTACGATAGCTGAAATTAGTCAATTGAAAGCACCGCTTAATATGCAAGAATCTTCTTCCTGCACTTATCCATTTGACTCAGCCAGCATCATGTTAGGTATGTCTATAGACAGTAATATGTCCATCGCGCAAATGAAGCAAGTTAATGAGCTTGATCACCTGAGCGAAACAACACTTAATCAGGGTATTGATGCAATATGGAAGTCAATGCAAGTATGCCTTGAAAAAGGTTTAGAAGCAGAAGGCAAATTACCTGGTGGTCTTGATATTCCACGGCGTGCTAAAGATTTATACCAGCACATTCAAAGTAACCCTGCTGCTGCAAATGTTAACGACTGGTTGTGTGCCTATGCTATGGCAGTAAATGAAGAAAATGCAGCCGGTAATATGGTGGTGACTGCACCAACAAATGGTGCAGCGGGCGTTATACCTGCTGTTCTGTATTATTTCATTTCCCATGAGCAAGGTACAAAAGATCATGTGCGGGAATACTTGCTTACTGCCAGTGCAATTGGAGGCTTAATTAAGCATCGTAGCTCTATTTCCGGAGCTGAAGTGGGGTGCCAGGGTGAAGTGGGCTCAGCGGCAGCTATGGCCGCCGCCGGTTTATGTGCAATACGTGGTGGCACTACTGAACAAGTAGAGAATGCTGCAGAAATTGCCCTTGAACACCATCTTGGAATGACTTGTGATCCTGTAAACGGGCTTGTACAGGTGCCGTGTATTGAACGCAATGGCTTTGGTGCTATTAAGGCATATACCGCCGCGTCTCTGGCGCTTCGGGGAAGTGGGCATCATTTTATGCCACTGGATAACTGTATAGCTGCTATGAAGCAAACTGGGTTGGAAATGTCACATAAATATAAGGAAACATCCCTGGGTGGGCTCGCAGTAAGTATTACTGAGTGCTGAAGTTCAACATATAGTAGTCAAGCTGCTCATTATAAATTCCGTATTTTTTGTGCCGGTATACTTAAATCACTGGTCACTATGGCGTTATCTATAAAAGGAATTAATTCTGAATGTCAATTTCATGATCAATCCAACGAGCAAGAGAGTTTGTAGAGCGTCGTAAAAAAACTAAATGTGACCGGTGTGGTCTTTTTTGTTTTAAAGCATTAGATAAGTGCCCACTCTGTTCCGAGTTAAAAGATTATAAGGTTAAATTATTATTAAAAAAACGTTCAGATGAAAGAATTAGCATCGGTAAATTAATGATGTTTATGGCCTTAAATATCTTTGGGTTACTATACGGGTCGAATGTATAGTAAATATATAACTGCGTTCAAGCGGGACATGAAACAGCGCGTACCCCATGCACTAGTTTTTATGCCTACAATGATAAGAAGTAGATTATTAAAATGAAGCCAGGTTTAGTCATATATTCAAATTAGATATAACAATGCATTTAAATAGGACATAAAAAATGCACAACAATTAAGAGTATGGCTTTGAAAACAACTATGCTTTTGTTTTTAATAAATTCTTAACATCAGCGTCTTATTAGAATATAGTAGAATTATTATTTATTTTAGAGAAGCCAAATGTCACAACCATCCTTTGATAAAGCTGTTAACCTGATTGATGCTGCCAACAGCGAAGACCCTAATATTGAAATAGCCAATGGCAAGGAATGGCCAAAAGAACATCTTTATGCGTTTCGTATGTCAGATATGCTCGAACGTTATAAACCAGAGGCGGATGATGTGGCTAAACTGGCGATTCGTGGGCAGCATATCCTACGTTGGAAATCTCCGCGCAGTGATTACCCAATGAATCGTAAGGGATATCATCAGTGGCGAACCCAGTTATATAAATTTCATGCAGAACAAGTCGCTGGGTTAATGGTTGAAGCCGGTTACGATGAGGTCGCCCTTGAGCGGGTTAAAATGGCGGTGGGCAAGCGCTCAATTAAAGCTAATGCGGATACCCAGTTACTGGAAGATGTGGCTAGTTTAGTATTTATAGAGCATTACATGCTGGCTTTTGCAGAAAAACACCCAGAGTACGATGAAGATAAGTGGATTGATATTATTCGTAAGACCTGGAAGAAAATGTCTGATGATGCACATGAGTTTGCACTTGCGGGCAATATTACGTTACCTGAACCATTGATTCCACTTATTCAGAAATCTGTTAATAGTTAAATGAGCTCTGACGGAATTTATACAAGAGCTTTCTCTTGTATAAATATATTCTGGCACCCTTACTAAACGTTCGAGCTAATTAAAAATATATAAGTTACAGTTAATTTATTCACAAAGCTGAAAATAATGCTATTTATGGATAAGCCATGACAAAAACAACACAATTTGGAAATGTAGCAAGTGAGTGAGAAAGCACAGCTGATTTTAATGGCTGCTTATAATAAGTTAATGAATGAAAGAATATTTAAAGCATCTAGTATTCTGAGTAATCAATCATTATCTGAAGACAAAGGCGCATTTTTTAAGTCTATTATCAAAACACTTAATCATATAATGATTGGAGATATTTTATGGTTAAAAAGATTTTATAAAGAACTATCCAGTTATGAATCACTGTTGCCACTAAATGATATCAATCAACCAGCGAATCTAGACTCTATTCTGTTTCAAGACATGTCTGCTTTTATGAAGGAAAGAGATAGATTAGATAAAATGATCATTAACTGGTGTAATGAATTAAAAGAAAACGATATAAATGCGCCTTTGAAATATACAAATTTCAAAGGTGAAGTGCATAACAAAAAATTGGGTTCCCTAATACAGCATGTTTTTCTTCATCAAGTTCATCATCGAGGCCAGGTTACTACTCTTTTATCACAGGAAGGTATCGATTTTGGAGAAACAGATTTGCCTGAAATTATTCCTGAGGAGAATCAGGAATAATTCTAGTTTTTTATTCGCCATGTCTGGTTAATAAAAATTCTGTTATTAGATTGGCTCTGTATTAGGGGGTTAGATTTGACAAAGCGTTATGAGGTCGGTGAGTTTCTGTACTAAATAGTTAGATAAACGAATAGAATATTAGTAAATATGGCTCTCATAACAAGTTTCCAGCTGATCGAAGTGTAAATGAAACTAATAAATTGTAAAAGGGAATAAAGATGAGTAAATTAAAGTTATTAATATTATTTAGTGCAGCCCTTTATGCTGTAAATAGTAATGCACTCAGCCCCGTTGCTATTGAGGGTAAAGCCTTATATCCGGCATGTAATGTATGTCACAATCAGGCCATGGAGCCGCCTCTAGGGCCGCCTATGTGGGGCGTGCAACGACGTTACAAGAAAGGCACACTGGATGCTGAGGATTTTGTCAAAAGCATGGTTGATTTTGTAAAAGCCCCAACACTTGAAAATGCCATACATGATAAGGCAGTTGAACAGCTAGGTTTAATGCCTGCTATGCCATTGCCTGATGAGATGTTAAAAAAAATTGCGACTTATATTTTGGAAGAGAAATTTCAGCCACCTTGCGAACATTGGCGAATTGCTGTGAAGCGGGCTGAAAAAAAAGGTGATATAGAGCATGCGAAGCGTGACCAGTATCAACTTGAACGATTTTGTAAGTAGAGTTTATATAAATCTAATCTTAAGCATGTGGTCATTATTCACATTAATGAAAATCAATGCTAGTATCAACTGAAACAGGTTACTTTGATTTAGTATGACTGAACACAGACATTCACATCGGGTTAAATTTGACTGCCTAGTGCATTTTGAGACTGGCGAGTGTCGTCATATATGTGAGCTTGTTGATATATCGCTTCAGGGGGCTCTAATTGCAGCTTGTTCTGGCGCAACTCCCACAGCAGGTACCCCCTGTAAGCTCGTAATCTCTCTCTCTGGTTCTGATGAAATCAAAATTACCATGATCGGTAGAATCGCTCACAAGATGGAAAATCGTGTCGGCATTCATTGTGAATCTATTGATTTAGATAGTATGACTCATCTTCGCAGACTTGTTGAATACAATCTAGGTGACGTTGATTTGGTAAATCGTGATTTTGAAACGCTTGTCCATGATCACTCTGCTTCATTTAACGGCTAAAAAATATTTTTTCATGAAGTGAAGTAAGTATAACGGCTTCTTATTGTAAATATAGTTGATAATACTGCTCTCTTAGCCCCAGTTAATAGTAATGCTACTAGATTGAGTTTTCATAATGTATAGAACAAGCATATTCATTTTGTTTACCCTGCTGAGCATTATAAATCCTGTCTCAGCAGATCAGCAATCATTACCAGATTCAACCTGGTTTCAGTTGAATGAACAGGATAATGCTGTTATTCATTTTTATTTTTTCTGGTCTGAAAAATGTCCGCACTGCCTGGATGCATTACCCTTTGTTAAAGAGTTGGCAGAAAATAATGATGATATACAAATACATTCGTTACAGTTGGTGGGAGAAGAAGATAATATTCGTCGTTATCAGTATATGGCAATGAAGCTGGGTCAATCGGCCCAGTCTGTTCCTGCTTTTTTGTTTTGTAATTCCATGCGTACTGGATTTGATATTCAGAATAGTCCATCAGAACTGCGTAAAAATATTGCTTTATGCGTAAAGCATTTACAGGAATTTGGTAATCTCAGTTCTTTTAAATTCAATGATGCTGAACACCTGCAAATTAAATTACCCATTGTCGGTACTGTCAATACGGGTGATATAAATAGTCTGCCTGTTATTACCTTAATACTCGCCTCCATTGACGCATTTAATCCCTGTGCTTTTTTTGTGTTGATGTTTTTACTAAGTTTGATGTTGCACACTCACAGTCGAAGCAGGATGTTGTTGATTGGTGTTGTTTTTGTTTGTGTGTCGGGGGTGATGTATTTCCTCTTTATGACGGCATGGTTAAACTTGTTTCGTGTTATTGGTCAGCTTGATGTTATTACCTGGGTTGCGGGTATTGTGTCTCTATTAATCGGACTGGTAAATATTAAAGACTTCTTCTGGTTTAAAAAGGGAATTTCCTTAGCAATTTCTGATTCGGACAGGCAGTCGCTGTTTCAACGTATGCGAGGTTTGTTGAGCAGTTCGTCAGTATCAGGTGCGTTAATAGCTACGATCAGTCTGGCTTTGTTTGCAAATTTATATGAGTTCTTATGTACAGCAGGGTTTCCGATGGTGTATACAAGAATATTAACTTTGTCTGGTATGCCTGTATGGAAATATTATGCATATCTTTTGTTTTATAACCTGATATATATTTTGCCCTTGCTGATAATCGTTATTGTATTTGCCTGGACAGTAGGTGCAAAAAAAATGCAGGAAAGTGAAGGGCGTGGTTTAAAGCTAGTGTCTGGCATGATGATGGCGTCACTTGGTATGATGCTAATTTTTGCACCTGAACTTTTACAGGATATTGTATCAACTGGGCTACTTTTATTATTGGTGGTTTTGGTTAGTGTATTATTAATATTTTTCGAAAAACGATATAAAAAATAAAACTACTTTAAAGCTTTAAAGTGGTTTTCAGTATGAGTGAAACCTTATGCTCCAAGTCTAACTAGAGCTTGATTTAAATTTGTAACTTCAACGAAGGGGGGGATGGAAAATAAGGCAACAAACTTTCAGGATCTGGCAACAGGATCTAGTAAGGGGGAGGTTGTTGTTGAAAATAAATTGCAATTAGCTAATATCTGCCGAGAGTTTTTTAAAGGGCAGGGTTATATTGTTATAGTGACCGATAATTGGATGGATACATTGAAAAACGTTAAAGAATATCCTGCCTAAATGTAGGTAGAAATCATCAAAACTGACTTAAACAATATTAACGAGCAACTTTAATGATGCTCATTTTAAATTATTGTTTCAGGAAAATATCCATTTGAAGAAAGAATTAAAAAAACTATCAAAACGCTTGAGTGAATTTTTCAACAAATAAATCATAATCAGATGCGGGTAGTTTGTTTATACCTGCCGCTGCTTTTCTGCCGCCACCACTTTCAAACTGTCTGCATAATTCATCTGCGCCAGTTTTATTGTTTAATGGTGCACGCACACTTACTAGAAAACTCTCATCTTTCTGTTGAGTTAACATTGCATGAGCGCGATCCGGGTTTTGCGTTGCCAACTGGTTGGCATAAACACCACTCACTCGGCGAGCCCATTTTTCATTGGGTAAAATACTTACACTGTGGCTGCTAGTTTCATAAACGGGTATGCTCATTTCTACCTGTGATAAGTCTTCTTTATATCCACTTTCAAGCTGTTTGTAGCTTTCATCTGTTTCAATGAACTCAAATGGGTTTTCATACTGACTAATGACTTTATATAAGTTTTCCGGTGTAAAAATCAAGTCATCTAATGATGAACCATAGCCATTGTAATTAATACAGGTACCTAGTAACTCTAGTTGTTCCAGTTGTGTAGTGGATAGTGAAAGTGGTAGGGCAGCAGTGCGTGCAGATTGATGTAAGTTATCGCCAAATGCTGCGGTTACTGCCCATGGCAGGTATTTTTGATTAAGGTGTTGGTTTACCAGCAGGCTGGTACATGTGTTTGGGTCGGTATTGATATTTGCCTGTAGATTTTCATGTTGTGGAATATCACCAGCAAAGTGATGGTCAAAGTACTGAACAGCTGCATTTAATTTAAGTAATCTCTCAAGGTCTTCTCTGTTCTTATCAAGTGAAATATCGAGTACCAGTACCTGATCCCCCGAGTTGGCCTGCACCTTTTTAAGCAGGCTTATATCACGTTTTACACCCGTAATTAGTGTAGCTTCAAGTGGATTGGCCAGTCGCATCTGGTGTAAAGCGCAGATGCCATCAGCATCGCCATTAAAAACATCGAAATAGCTCATTTGAAATACCATGTGAAATTATTAAAAAATACTAAGAATTTAACCCATACTTTATCAGAATTTCTGGCTTAGTGAATGGGCTTAGTTAAAATATATGTATTGTGAGTTGAGGCTGGTAATTAAAGTATTAGTGATTGGTTTTAAGAGTTATCACCGTGCATTGCTTCATACATAGCCAGATATTCTGTTTCCATTGAGCTAAATTCATCTTGCAGTTTTGCTAATGCAACATCTTTCTTAATTATGGTTTCTTCTAGTTCACTGATAGAGGCTTTTAGTGCATCTGACTCACCACTGTCTGTAACCTGATTGGCTGGTTCTGTATCAGCATGTTCCTGTTCAGTTGAAGATTTCAGTCGATCATTTTCCTCTTCCAGAATGGTAATGCAGCTTATCATTTCTTTAGATGTGCGGGCGAAGTCACTTATTGTGCTTTTTAGTGCTTCAGCTTGTGTGGCTTCAAGTTCTAGTGATTCAATGGTTTCTATCAGATGCTGAATCTTGCCCTCCTGTTTACTGACCATTTCCTTCATCTGGTCAAGGTCGATAGTTGATTCACTATCTTCGGCATCACTTTCACTAAATAGTGCTTCATGGCGTACGTCTATTTTGTTAACTTCCTCCTGAAGCCGGTTATTCTCCATTTCAAGTACATCCATACACATTTTTGATTCACTAAGCTGTCTTTCAATAATTTCTATTTGTTCTCGTAAGGCTTTCAGTGATTCAGACTCATCAGGATGTTCATTTTCAGCATCTTTCATGGCTTTTAGCATGCCACTTAAAGCATTTTCCTGTTCAAAAATGATATCCTTTAATTTATTAACCTCACCATTTATTTTCTTACCTTGAGTTTCTATGTAAAACACTTTTTCTTTGCTTTCCGTTTTTATTTCTTCATTTCCTGAGCCTGACGATATGATTTCAGTAGAAGAAAACTGTTCAAGCAATACTTTCATTCCCTCGTAGATGCTGTCCCAAAAATGTATTTCGTGTTCAGTTTTTTCGGCAGCAGTTTTTTCCATGAGTAAAAATTGTTCACGTGCATGTAATAAACTACTCTGAGCCTCACTGGGGGCTGGTGATGTAGTGTCATTTTCATTATTTTGTTCGTTGTTTTCAGTAGCATCTTCAGCTGCTTCTTCTTCCTCTGATTTTTTAATATCTTCTTCTATGTTTTTCTGTTGTGCGGCTTTTTTGCTATTACGCTGCATAGCTTGATCAAGAAAATCGATATAACTGTTTCCCAGTTCAATTGCATCAAGCTCTTCTTCAGTTTGTTGATCTGATGGTGTTGTCGAGTCGATTTTGGCCGATTTTTTTTTACGTAAAAGTATAATTGTCAGCGTGATGGTTGCAGCCATTAAAACAAGTAAAACTTCGACGATTATCAAAACATATATGAGTGATATTTCCATTTTTATTCTTCGCTGGGTTTAGAATCGGTTTTTTTATTGGTTTTGAAGTGTCTATATATTAAGAAACCATTTATTCCGATGAAAATTATAACGACATTAAATATGCCGAAATATATTAATATTTTGGTTGTATCTTCTGCCTCTTTATTCTCTTCTACAGGTTTGGCTGGTTCAGTTGGCTTTTCTTCCGCCGCAGATTCTTCTAGTACAGGTTCAGCAGCTACAGGTGTAGGCTCTGGCTCTGTAGGCATGGTGTTTCTAAAGGAGAAAATTTGTTGACGTTGAAAGGTGCGTGATTTTGCAATAATAGCTGCACCATATATACCATTCATTTCAGGTTTAAATTTAACAATAAATTCACCAGATTCATTGCTGGATTCAACAGGGAATGTTTCTATGGTGTCATCTGGGTGTTCTATTTCCAGGATGATTTCCATGTTTTTTAGAAGGTCCTGGTTGGCCTCTGTTTCTTTATCGTGCATAAACCATGATTTAATAATTAACTCTGGTTGGTAGCTGTCTTCATTAAAATCAAACTGAGTGCGAAGCTTTATATCGGTTACAATGTATGCACGATTATCATCATCACTGAATAATATTTTCCACTCACCTTCATCAGGTTTTTTTATGGTGATCATGTCAAAGCTGGTTGAAACAAACCACTTTATTTTTTCAGATTTAAATGTAGAGTTTATTTTTTCACCTATTGGGGGCTGTAGGTATATCTGACTGCTTTCTGATTCTTTATTGGCAATAATTGTGATTTCATTAATGCTGGCATCAACAATAAATTTATTTTCATTTAATGGCAACATATCTGGTTGTTTGGTTTGTTCAAATATCTTACTGAATACTTTATGTAAAACATCATCACTGGCGGCTAATGCATAACGACCATCAGTAGCTTCCGATATTTCCTGTAATAGTTCCTGATCTGAGGCCTGGGTGAATGCAATGCTGTATATTTTTATATTGTGTTCAATGAGTTGAGGAAGTAATTCTTCAAATATTTTCTGTCGTAGTTCAGCTGATTTTTCCTTGTTACCCACATCCATTTGTCCGTCTGACATTAGTATAATAATAGGCTCTCTGTTTAGCTGGTCGCTTTCTTTTAAAAATTCAATGCCTTTGATAATGGCTGAGTGAATGTTGGTGTGCATGCCTTTGTGAGAAATTTTATCGGTGGCACGCAACGCCATGTTAAGTTCTTTGTCACTTTCCAGTTGCGTGAGATAAGTAATTGGCCATGCTTTGCTGCTAAAGCTAACAACACTGAGTCTGTCTTGATCGCCTAACAGTGAAATAAATAATTTAGCGGCGGGTTTGCGTAACTGTTTGGGATCAGTTTGTTTCATGCTGCCGGAACTGTCCATGATAACTACCGTATCTAAAGGTAGCTTCTGTTCAGCATGAATGAGCGTGCTTTTCAGAATTAATGTGAGACAAACAAAAATTATGAATTTATTATTTATTTTAATATTTGGCACAGACAATTTTCGCATTTTACCTGAGAGTGTCATCTGGAAGCGCATGCAGAGTTTAAGTATTTGATTTTGATAATGTAAAGAAATGTGCAGACTCATCTTAAAAGCGCTAATGAGCCGATTCTTCATATGGTTTATCGAACCAGATGCTTATGCCATGTATGTGCTGCTAATTGAGTTTTCCAGGTTTATGTTTGTTTTTACTTTGGGGCGATATCTTGAAGAGATTTCAAGCTAACACCCCTAAGCCCTTAATTTTATTGTAGTACACAAATAGGAATGTGGTCAAAATGTTGCAATAAAGGTAGCAAAAACTGGTTTTTCTAGATATTTTACGAGTAAATAGAGGCAATATTGAATTTTTGGGGCCTAATCAGGCCCCGAGACATTAGTTTAAATACTTGAGCACAGTTGTTTTTAGTGTTTTCATCGATTCATCATCCAGTAGTGGATTGTGATTTTTATCGGTAATATAAAAGCTATCGATGGCTTTTTCACCAGCGGTGGAAATTTTTGCATGGTGAATGTGTATCTCACACTCAGCAAAGGCACGTGCGATGCTGGCCAACAGGCCAGGGCGGTCTCCAGATGTAATGTTCAACACAGTGATGTCATTGCCGACTAACTGGTCAAAACGTATTTTAGTATCGACAGAAAAATTTTTCTGAACTCGACTGAGGTGACGATTTGATGTACTAAAGTCAATTTTATTGTCACCGTTGGGTGATAGCTGAGATTTTAGTTTATCTGTAATTTCGATCATTCTATATTGCTCAGTCGGACTTCCGCCACCTTCTTCCAGAACTTTAAAGCTATTAATTGCGAAATTATCGTCTGTTACATTAATTTTGGCGTCTGCAATGTTCAGGCAGAGCTGCTCTAGTGTAAATGCAATGTTGGCAAACAGTTGCTCGCTTTCTTCGCAGTAGATGAAAATTTCAGCTTCCTCTCGTTGATTTATGCGCGCATTAATTTTTGGTAGTGTTTGTGCCGTGTCTAGTAAAATCATGCTATGCCAGCAGATTTCATCAGCTGTGTGGTTAATGAAATAATCATCGGAAAAATGTTTCCATAGTTCATTCAGGTCTTCCGACAATACGCCGTGCTTAGCCAGCGTGCGTGAGGCTGAGGTGCGTGTTTCATGGGAAATGATTTCTCGTTGAATAGGGTTGTTCAGACCTGTTCTTATGGCTGCAGCCGCTTTATGGTAGAGCTCAGACAGTAAGTTGTCTTTCCATGAATTCCATTGTTTGGGGTTGGTTGCACGTATATCGCACATGGTTAGTAGATAAAGGTTATCCAGATGGGAGAGGCTACCTACTTCATTGGCAAATGCAAAGATAACCTCTGGATCGCTGATATCTTTACGCTGGGCCACCATCGACATTAACAGGTGTTTTTTAATTAACCAGCCAACAAATTGGCTATCTTCTGCTGAGCGGCCATGATTCAGGCAAAACTCTTCGGCATCTATTGCGCCAAGTTCTGCATGATTGCCACCTCGACCTTTGGCTATGTCATGAAATAAACCAGCCAGGGTGAGTAACTCTGGTTTTTCCAGGTGGTGGAAAATACCACTGGCTAATGGATGTTCATGTGCAAAACTAGGCACAGATAAACGTCGCATATTTCTAACAACGAATAAGGTGTGTTGGTCGACGGTATAGGCATGGAATAAATCGTATTGCATGCGTCCGACTATCTGGTTAAAGGCGGGGATATAGGCTGCCAGGATGCCATAACGGTTCATACGGCGCAGTTCGTGGGTGACCCCGCGAGTTTGTGTGATGATGTCTATAAATAGCTGTTTGGCGACTTGAGAGGCGCGGAAGGTGTCATCGATAAGGTGCTTGTGTTCTCGTATCAGGCGAATCGTATGGGCCTGCACTCCGCGTATTTCCGGGTGTAGCTCCATTATCAGAAAAATTTCAAGCAATGAGCTGGGGTGTTCAATAAAGATATTTTCATCGCGTGCTGCGATATAGTCGTTAATTACATGAAAGCGGCGGTTGATAGTAACCGGTTCTTCCAGGTTGTCTGCATATAAGATTTCCTGGCGAAACAATTGCAGCAACAGTTCATTTAATCGCTCAAGTTTGAGTACCGTGCGATAGTACTTTTGCATAAACTGTTCAATGGCCAGGTTGTTTTCACCGTCTTCATAGCCGAATGATTCTGCCAGCTGCCTTTGTAAATCAAACAGCATGCGATCTTCATGCTTACCCGTGAGGAAGTGCAGGTGAGTACGAATTTTCCATAAATAAGTCTGGCACTCAATAAGGGCTGAAAGCTCTGCCTGGGTTAAAAAATTATGTCCAGCCAGTTCAGGTAAGATGCGCGTGCCGAAGTGACGTTTAGCAACCCAGCCAATCATTTGTAAATCGCGTAGGCCACCTGGATTTTCTTTTATATTGGGTTCCAGGTTGTAGGCAGTATCGCCAAATTTACGGTGACGCTGGGTCTGTTCTTCGAGTTTGGCTTTGAAAAAATCTTTACTGTTCCACATGTTGTCTGGCCCTGTGGCCTCCACCATGGCATTGAATAGCGTTTCATCTCCGCTGAGCAGTCGTGACTCCATCAAATTGGTAACTACGGTGATATCTTTAGCTGCTTCTTCAACGCACTCATCAAGTGTGCGTACACTGTGCCCGATATCTAGTTTGCTGTCCCATAGCAGCATTAAAAACTGTTCGAGCTTTTCTTTGGTTTGTGGGTTTTCTGTTTCTTTTAGCAACAGCATTAAATCAATGTCAGAGGCAGGGTGTAGCTCACCACGTCCGTAACCACCTACGGCTATTAAGGCTACGGCCTGTTCGCAACCTGCGAAGTAAGTGTTAAAGGTATGAGTTAGTACCTGGTCAATGAATTTTGCCCGGGAATTAACCGTTTCGAGGGTGCCTGCACCCGCTTCAAAGGCTTGCTTAATGGCCTCCTGGCCAGACTGGATAGTTTCTTTGAGTAAGCTGAGGAGTTGCTCGGGATGAGATTTTAATTGGCTAGTGAAGTCATTTTCATTAAATATAGTGATGGATTGAAGTGTTACATTAGCCATAAATGTCTCTACATATGTTTGATTAGGAGTGGATGGTGGCAAAGGTAATGTAGCCACTATCCTGGAGCCGGTATATTGAGATTATATCGTTTGTATAGTTTTGCATTTATTTTGAACAATGAGCTGTGAAATTGTTGTACATTAGCTAAAAAATTGCACCGACTTCTTAATTTGCTGGTAAATCACCCAGTTTCTGTTCTGCCAGTATAAAGAGTGATATGTGGTTTTTTAGTGTAAAACTCTTCAGTTAAATGACTTCACCTTCGCGTAGAGTAAGTACTTCATATCCCGTAGGCGTGACTAGTATAGTGTGTTCCCACTGGGCTGAAAGGCTATGATCCTTTGTTACAACCGTCCAGTTGTCCTTAAGTACTTTAACCTGACGTTTTCCTATATTGATCATTGGCTCAATAGTGAAAATCATGCCTTCTTCCAGTGTGGTACCGGTACCCGCCTTGCCATAATGCATAACCTGGGGATCTTCATGGAAGCCGCGGCCTATGCCGTGGCCACAATACTCGCGTACAACAGAAAAGCCGCGTGATTCAGCGTATTTCTGTATAACTTCACCAATATCACCTAGTCGTGCTCCGGGTTTAACCAGTTTTATAGCTTCAACCATGCACTCGCGTGATACATCGGCTACGCGAACAGCCTTTATAGTAGGTTCGCCCACCTGAAACATCTTACTGGTATCGCCGTGATAATCATCTTTGATTACTGTGATGTCGATATTGATGCTATCGCCTTTTTTCAGCTTTTTTTCACTTGGGATGCCATGGCAAACCTGGAAATTAAGGGAGGTGCAGATAGATTTTGGAAAGCCATGATAGTTAAGCGGTGCAGGAATAGCTTTCTGCTTGTTAACAATGTGATCGTGACAAATGCGATCTAGTTCATTTGTTGTAATTCCGGGCTTAACGTAAGGCTCGATCATTTCCAGCACCTCAGCCGCCAAGCGGCCTGCGATGCGCATTTTTTCAATTTCTTCTGGTGTTTTTATCAATATGCTCATATGCAGGATCTGGTTGTGTTTTTAGTCTTGGAAAGCGATTAGGCCTGAATTATAGACGATTTTCAAGATTTCCTTAGTTTTCTAATACTTAGCCGTTTTATTTGTCTGAAAAATACGCTTTTTATTGTGCAATATTGGTGGATATGGTATAAAGCCGCCGCGCATATGCGCAAACGTTAATTTTTTTAAATTCGCACACATATCATCACCGTGTAACTGGGTGCCTGAACAGAGTATTTTCTGGATCAGGTTGTTGCAAGGGATATGTGGAGGCCTAACCCTAACTGGAGTTAAATAATGGCTAAAGTAACCATGCGCCAAATGCTTGAAGCAGGCGTTCATTTCGGACATCAAACACGTTTCTGGAACCCTAAGATGGCAGAATACATCTTTGGTGACCGCAACAAGATTCACATCATTAATCTAGAAAAAACATTACCAATGTTCAACGATGCGTTGAATGCTATCAGCAAAATTGCTGCGGCTAATGGTAAGGTTTTATTTGTAGGCACTAAGCGTGCAGCTCGCGGCGCAATCGCAGAAGAAGCAGCACGTTGTGGTATGCCTTACGTAAACCACCGTTGGTTAGGTGGTATGCTGACTAACTTCAACACTGTTCGTCAGTCTATCCGTCGTCTTAAAGAACTAGAAACTATGTCTACAGACGGTTCTTTTGATAAAATGATCAAGAAAGAAGCGCTTAATAAAACCCGTGAAATGGAAAAACTTGAAAAAACACTGGGTGGTATTAAAGACATGGCAGGTCTACCTGATGCTGTTTTTATTATCGACACAGGTAATGAGAAAATTGCAGTTCACGAATCAAAAGTACTGGGTATTCCAGTAGTTGGTGTTGTTGATACAAACAACTCTCCTGATGACGTTGATTACATCGTTCCAGGTAATGATGATGCAATTCGTTCTATTAAGCTTTATATCGAAGCGGTTGCAGATGCAATTATCGAAGGTAAAGCAGCTTCATTAAATATTGGTACAACTGAAGCAGAAGAAGGCGTTGCAGCTGAAAAAGCAGCTCCTAAAAAGAAAGCAGCTCCTAAGAAGAAAGCAGCTCCTAAGAAAGCCGCTCCTGAAGCAGAAGATTAATAGTTTTTATTGGGCGGGCCTTGTGCCCGCTTTTTATAGCTACGGCCATTGATTTCCCCCCTGTCTTATGACGGTGCGGGTCTGGCTAAATAACTAACAAAATTTAATGAGGTGAATACTATGCAGATCACTGCTGCAATGGTTAAAGAATTACGTGAGCGCACCGGCTCCGGTATGATGGAATGTAAAAAAGCCCTACAGGAAGTAGATGGCGATATGGAAACAGCAATTGAAAATATGCGTAAATCTGGTCTTGCGAAAGCAGACAAGAAAGCAGGCCGTACTGCTGCCGAAGGTTTAGTTTCAGTTGCATTGAGTGATGATAAGAAAGAAGCTGCAATTGTTGAAGTTAACTGTGAAACAGACTTCGTTTCTGGTGGTGATGAGTTTAAGGCTTTCACAACAGAAATTGCACAAACAATACTGGCTAATTCACCAGCTGATATTGCTGCATTAAATGAAATGACACTTGCAAATGGAAAAACTGTTGAAGTAACTCGTCAGGACATGGTTGCTAAAATTGGTGAAAATATCCAGGTGCGTCGTTTTGAGCGTAAGTCTACAGATGGTGCTTTCGGTTCATACAATCACGGTATCCGTATGGGTGTTCTGGTTGAGCTTAGCAAAGATGACCAGGAATTAATTAAGGATATTGCAATGCACATTGCTGCTAGCAACCCAACCTGTGTTAATGAAGCAGAAGTTCCTGAAGAAATGCTAGCTAAAGAAAAAGATATTCTTGTAGCTCAGGCAAAAGAAAGTGGCAAGCCTGATGACATCATTGAAAAGATGATTGGTGGCCGTATTCGTAAGTACCTTGCTGAGATTACATTAGTAGGTCAACCATTTGTTAAAGACCCTGACCAGACTGTTGAGAAGCTACTAAAATCTAAAGATGCAGAAGTTAAGAGCTTTATTCGCTTTGAAGTAGGTGAAGGCATCGAGAAGAAAGTAGAAAACTTCGCAGATGAAGTAATGGCCCAGATCAAAGCCAGCTAAAATAACGGCTCAGCTCACGCCTGTGTGACTCCAGCTCTTCGTTGGCAAATGGACGCTTACACCTGTAAGCTTACATATTTCGCCTTGATCTGAAGTCACACAGACACGACCTGAATCGTTATTTAACAACCTGTATGGTTGATGCTCATGGATGAACTGAAGGCCGGGATTTGTTTCCCGGTTTTTTGTGTGTAGAGCAATAATATATATTAACAATTAAAATAATTAGGACACAATAATAATGAGCGAATCTAAACCAGTTTATAAACGTGTTTTATTGAAGTTAAGTGGTGAAGCTTTACAGGGTTCACAGGAATCAGGTATTGATCCTGTTATTATTGGCCGTGTTGCTGAAGAAATAAAACAGATTGTAGATTTAGGTGTAGAGGTTGGCGTTGTTATTGGCGCGGGTAATATCTTCCGTGGTGCCGGACTGGCAGAGGCTGGAATGGATCGTGTAACTGGCGACCATATGGGAATGCTGGCAACGGTTATGAATTGCTTAGCTTTGCAAGACGCAGTTGAGCGCGTAGGTCCAAGCTGTCGTGTTATGTCTGCTTTAAGTATTCATCAGGTTTGTGAAGACTATGTACGTCGTCGTGCCATTCGCCATCTTGAAAAAGGTCGTGTTGTAATCTTTGGTGCGGGTACAGGCAACCCCTTTTTCACAACAGATAGTGCGGGTGCTTTACGCGCCATAGAAATTGAAGCAGATGTTTTAATGAAGGCCACTAAAGTTGATGGTGTTTACGATTCAGACCCAATGAAAAACCCAAATGCTAAACGTTATGAAACGCTTAGCTACAATGATGTATTAAATAAAAATCTGGCAGTAATGGATGCTACGGCAATAGTCTTGTGTAAAGAGCAAGACATGCCATTACGTATATTTAATTTGAATGAAGCAGGTGACCTGGTACGTACAGTGTCAGATAAGTCTATAGGTACAACCGTTGTGCCTTCTGCTAGTTAATATTTGCAGGTTAATTATTCCAGGATTAATGCTCTGGAGTAAAAAAAATCAAGAAAGTCGGAGATATATATGATTGATGAAATAACTGAAGATGCAGAATCACGCATGAAAAAAAGCGTGGAATCTCTGAGAACCGAATTGACTAAAATTCGTACGGGTCGTGCACACCCGAGTTTGTTAGATCAAGTTATGGTTGATTACTATGGCAGCATGACACCTATTAAGCAGGTAGCTAATGTTGTAGCTGAAGATTCAAGAACGCTGGCTGTTACACCCTGGGAAAAACCTATGGTGGGTGCAATTGAAAAAGCGATTATGACAGCTAATTTAGGCTTGAATCCAGCTTCTCAAGGTACGGTTATTCGCGTGCCTATGCCTATGTTAACTGAAGAGCGTCGTCGTGATTTGGTAAAGGTTGTAAAGGCTGAAGGCGAAGCAGGTAAGGTTGCTGTTAGAAATATACGTCGTGATGCAAATGGTGATTTTAAAGAATTGTTAAAAGAAAAAGAAATTTCGGAAGATGAGTCACGTAACGCTGAAGATGCAATCCAGAAATTAACGGATAAATATGTAGCTGAAATAGATAAGTTACTTGAAGCAAAAGAAAAGGAAATGATGGAAATTTAGTCACTATCCTGTAGTCATTCTGAACCAGGTGTGGTGAAGGAGTCGGGTGGAATTTGATGCCAGGTATATCGCCTTTACCCAGGATGACATGAAAATATTTTTCAATACGAAAATCAGGTAATAAATAGCTAGATACTAAAGCCATGACAGTTACATCAATTAATAAAACAGATCAGGAAAGCACTGAACGCCCTAAACATATTGTTGTTGTTATGGACGGTAACGGGCGCTGGGCTAAGAAACGTTTATTGCCAAGAACGGCAGGCCATCATGCAGGTGTTAAAGCAACACGAAATATTGTTGAGTGTTGTGTTAAAGAAAAAATTCAAGCATTAACTATTTTTGCATTTAGTAGTGAAAATTGGAAACGACCAGAACAGGAAGTTAGTAGTTTGATGGAGTTATTTGTGTCTACACTCCAGTCCGAAGTTAAATTACTTCATAAACAAAATGTACGCGTACGATTTATTGGTGAATGTTCTGCTTTTTCTGAAAAGTTACAAAATAAGATAAACGAAGCTAAACAATTAACGGCTAATAATACTGGCTTGCAGCTCAATATTGCAGTTAACTATGGTGGTCGTTGGGATATAGCAGAGGCCTGTAAAGCTATTGTAAATAAAATTCAGCTGGGTGAACTTCAGGCAGATGATATTAATGCTGAATTAATAAATGAACATGTATGTTTGACACAATTGCCTGAACCAGATTTATTTATTCGTACTGGTGGTGAAATGCGTATCAGTAATTTTTTAATCTGGCAGTTAGCTTACACTGAATTATATTTTACAGATGTGCTGTGGCCTGATTTTAAATCAGAAGAGTTTTCAAATGCTTTAAACTGGTATGCAGGGCGTCAAAGACGTTTTGGTCAAACAGGTGAGCAAGTTGAGACTACACAGACGCAGCAGGTGTAATTAGACATGCTGAAGCAAAGAGTTTTAACAGCAATACCACTAGCAGCTTTAGTGATTTGGGGAATTATAACCCAGCCTGAAGATGTCATTTTTTATTCTCTATTGATAGTTATACTTATCTCAGGCTGGGAATGGGCCAGACTTAGTGGAATTCAAAATATTGCTTTACGAGCGACTTATGCACTAACTATAGCTGCAGGTAGTTATTTCTTACATCACCTGGTTAATAACGACCCACGGTCATTGAATGCTATTTTATCTATAACTGTGGTTGCCTGGATGGTAGCTATTTATCATATGTTTTCAAAAGGTCCGCAGCCAGCTACTCAGTCTCTATCTATTGCAAAGTTATTTATAGGTGTTGTTGCCTTAGTTCCTCCTGTATTAGCGCTTATGCTGGTGCGTAATGAAGGCGCCTGGTGGTTGTTTTATTGCCTAAGTATTATTTGGGTGGCAGATATTGGTGCTTATTTTTCAGGTAAACGATTTGGTAAAAATAAACTGGCCCCTAAATTAAGTCCTGGTAAAACTAAAGAGGGCATGTATGGCGCTGTTTTTGCGACAACTGTTTATAGTTTTATGGCTGGTCTCTTTTTCGAGCTGCAGGTAATTGAACTTTTAATGTTGTTAATTATTGCTTCACTAGCAACGTTTATTTCAGTTGCCGGTGATTTATTTGTTAGCTTACTTAAGCGTGAAAAAGATTTGAAAGATACGGGGCGAATTCTGCCAGGACATGGTGGTATTCTAGATCGTATTGATAGCGTTCTATCTTCAGCGCCTTTTCTGGCCCTGTTTTTAAGTCTGGTGATTTTTAATGTCTAGCTCAGATTCTGGCAGGCAGGGCGTTTGTATTCTGGGTTCTACGGGCACCATTGGTGTTAATACACTGGATGTGATTAATCGACATCTGGACAAATATAAAGTTATCGCCTTAACGGCTAATCAGGCTGATGAAAAATTATTCCAGCAATGCTTAAAATTTAACCCTCAATATGCAGTTATGGTAGATGAGGATTCTGCTCAGAGATTAAAGCAAAAAATTTGCGGCGCCAAGGTTGACACAGAAGTACTTTGCGGTGTCGAGTCTCTTGAAAAAGTTGCAGGTCTTGAAGATGTAGATCAGGTGATGGCTGCTATTGTTGGTGCAGCGGGTTTACTTCCCACACTTGCTGCAGCAAGAGCTGGAAAGCGTATTTTGCTAGCAAATAAAGAAGCCCTGGTTATGTCGGGTGATATCTTTATTAAAGAAGTGAAAAAGTATAACGCTGAATTACTACCGATAGATTCTGAACACAATGCAATATTCCAATGCATGCCAAAGCATTTTGAATCTGGCCTGGAAAATGTTGGTGTTAATAAAATATTATTAACCGCTAGTGGTGGACCATTCAGAACTCGAAGTATCGATACTTTACATGATGTAACACCAGAAGAAGCAGTTGCTCACCCTAATTGGGTGATGGGACAGAAGATATCTGTTGATTCAGCCACTATGATGAATAAAGGGCTTGAGGTTATTGAGGCATGCTGGTTGTTTAATACTCAACCTTCTATGGTTCAGGTCGTATTGCACTCCCAAAGCATTATTCACTCAATGGTGAGCTATACAGACGGCTCTGTGCTTGCACAAATGGGCAATCCTGATATGCGTACTCCCATTGCCCATGCCATGGCCTGGCCTGAGAGAATGTTATCAGGTGTGGAACCATTGGATATTTTCGAGGTCGCAAAGCTAGAGTTTGAAAAACCAGACTTTGAGCGCTTCCCCTGTTTGGCCATGGCCTATGATGCATTAAATGAGGGCGGCACGGCGACTACGGTATTAAATGCGGCTAATGAAATTGCGGTTGATGCATTTTTAAATAAACAGCTGAGTTTTATGAATATATCTAGGGTAATTGAGAAAACATTGGAAAATACATCAATAGTTGAAGCTGATAATTTAAATACAATACTTCAGGCTGATTCCGCTGCAAGGTTGCTATCACTTGATTTGGTGAAGCAATTGGAGTTTAACCGATGAGTTCAGGTGGCCTTTTATACAATGTTTTCTTTTTCATCGTAGCAATTGGTGTACTGGTTGCTTTTCATGAGTTTGGGCACTATTGGGTTGCGCGCTTACTGAAAGTAAAAGTATTGCGTTTTTCCATCGGATTTGGAAAGCCACTAATTAGCTGGAAGAGACAAAAAGGTGAAGACCTTATTGAGTTTGTTATAGCTGCTATTCCATTGGGTGGCTACGTTAAAATGCTTGATGAAAGAGAGGCTGAAGTTGATGAATCACTTAAGCATCGTGCATTTAACACCCAGCCCGTTGCAACGCGGTTTGCTATTGTGGCTGCAGGCCCTATATTTAATTTTATACTAGCAGCATTCTTTTACTTTATCTTTTTCTTAAATGGAGAAGAGGGCATAAGACCGATAATCGCTGCGCCAGTAATAGAGTCACCTGCTTCTCAGGCTGGTTTTATGCCTGAAGATGAGATCATTGCTGTAGGTGATACGCAAGTTAAAACCTGGGCGACCTTCAGGCTGGCTCTTATAGACCAGGGTATTGATGGTGGTACGCTAGTAATTAAGGTTAAAACAGCAGACCTTTTTATTACAGAGCGTCGACTTTCCATAGGTGATCTGTACATATTACAAGAAAAAACAGACGTAACAAAATTACTGGGTTTCAATTTATGGAAGCCAGAGATACCTGCTAAAATCGGGGGTATTACACCTGATAGTGCATCATCACTTGCGGGTTTAAAAGCTCAAGACCTTGTTTTATCCGTAAATGGTCAAGCTATAAAAAACTGGCAGAGTCTAGTTGAAATTATTCAATCGAGTGCTGGTGTATCATTGCAGCTTGAAGTTCTTCGTGATGCTGAGCAACAATCCCTGCTATTAACTCCCAAAGAGAAGAAGGTTGGTGACAAGCTCGTTGGCTTTATGGGGGCTTATCCAGATGTGCCAGTAGAATTGATCAATAAAACAAAAACCCGGATAGAATACAGCGCCTTTGATGCGATGATTCGTGGTATACAGGAAACTTGGACCTTTTCGGCGTTAACATTGAAAGTTTTGGGTAAGATGATAGTAGGTGAGGCTGCACTGGAAAATATATCAGGCCCGATCACTATTGCTCAGTATGCAGGTATAACAGCCAGTATTGGTTTTTTGACATATATAAAATTCCTGGCGATGATCTCTGTTAGTTTAGGGGTGTTAAACCTACTTCCGGTACCTATGCTGGATGGCGGTCATTTAATGTATTACGTGATAGAGCTGTTGAAGGGATCTCCAGTTTCACAAAATTTTGAAGAACTCGGACAGAGGCTAGGGCTAACATTACTATTTTTGTTAATGAGTCTGGCTATTTTTAATGACATTCAACGTTTAATTAATTAATTAAAAGAACTTTAAATATATGCAAAGCTTACGTGTATTTAAAGATCTCTGTTGTTGTTTAAATTTTATTTATTTGGCGAAAATGTGCGTAGGTTAATACTTTTATTTTTTATCTTAATGTTTCAACAAAATCTATATGCTGTTAGCAGTTTTGTAGTAGAGGATATACGTCTGGAAGGGCTTGAGCGTATACCAGATGGAACGCTTTTAAATTACCTGCCGGTTAAAGTAGGCACTCCATTTGAAACTTCTCAATCGACGTATGTGATTCAGGAACTTTATAATACCGGCTTTTTTAAAGATGTAAAACTATTAAAAGATGGTAATACACTGGTCGTTAAGGTGCTTGAAAGACCTGCAATTTCAACCATTACCTGGTCAGGTAATTCTGATATAGAAGATGAACAGCTCGAAACAATACTCTCAGATATTGGTATTGTAAAAGGTCGGGTATTTAATCCGTCTGCGCTCGATAAAATTGAACAGGGCTTGAAACAACAGGCATATTTTAGCCGCGGTAAATATGCAGTACGAATTACAACGGACGTTACAGAGCTGGAGCGCAATCGAGTCGATATTGATATTAAAATATCAGAAGGTGTAATAGCAAAAATAAAGCAACTAAATATTGTTGGCAACAGTGTGTTTGATGATGATACCTTGATGTCTGAATTGCAGTTAGGTGTGCCGGGTACGTGGAGCTTTTTTTCAAGTATAGATGAGTACGCAAAACCCAAGCTTGCTGCAGATGAAGAAACGTTGAAATCTTATTATCAGGACAGGGGATACGTTCGGTTTGCTGTTAACTCTACACAGGTAACGATTACTCCAGATAAGAAAGATATTTATATCACTATAAATGTTACAGAAGGTGATAAGTATAAAGTTAAAAACGTTTCTCTGTTGGGTGATCTTAAGGTAGACGAAAAAGAGTTAAGAAGTCTTATCCTGGTAGAAGATGGTGATTTATTTTCGCGTGACAAAATGATTCAGGGAAAAGACCTTGTTAAACGTAGGTTAGGTAATGAGGGTTATTTCTTTTCAAAAGTAAAAGTAGTTCCGGTAATAGATGATGATTCATTAGAGGTAGAATTAAGTTACTTTATTGAGCCAGGAAAAAAAGTTTATGTAAGGCGAATAAATTTCACTGGTAACTAT
>Ga0209345_10001023_pt1 | contig 35676 bp, 28 predicted proteins | sample Cruoilmetagenom7_FD_187294 | JGI IMG/M metagenome (GOLD analysis project Ga0209345, IMG submission 187294) | Oil polluted marine microbial communities from Coal Oil Point, Santa Barbara, California, USA - Sample 7 (SPAdes) (version 2) | ecosystem: Environmental > Aquatic > Marine > Oil seeps ...
ATTCTAAAACACTATATTCGCATTTTAAAAACTAAAAAATGAAATCAAAAATAAGTTTTGGAGAATATATTGAAGGTAGAAACTACAAAGTTTTAGATGAAAGGCAATTAAGAGCTAGTGCTGGCATCATGTTATTGCTTGGTATAATTGCATCAATTAATGGGTTTATATTAAATAAATACACTATTATACCATATATTTCAGGTTTTTTATTGTTAAACTTTATTATTGGAATTTTTATTAATCCAAAATATGCACCTACAATGTTAATTGCGAAGGTATTTGTTTATAAACAATCTCAATTACCAATTGGAGCCATTCAAAAGAAATTTGCGTGGAGTTTAGGATTAATTTTATCAGCTATTATTTTTACACTATCACTCTTTTTAGTTAATGATTCAAGTTATTTTGATCCAGTTTGTTTACTCTGCATAATTTGTTTAATGTTATTATACCTTGAAACTGCTTTTGGAATTTGTGTTGGTTGTAAATTTTATGATTTAGCTATTGGTCTAAAATTAATAAAAAAACCTGCTGAAAAACCAAATTGTATGGGTGATGCTTGCGAAGTTTAAATTAAATTATTATTTGAAGTTTTTAGTTTGTTTTGGCTCCTGAGTGGACTTTCACAGCATAAGCTTCAGTTGCTCCAGCTTCTAAAACAGCTTTAAGAATAGGTGTCTCTTTACTGGATTCAGCAATTATTACAATACTACCTCCACCGCCAGAACCAACAATTTTTGCTCCATAAGCACCTGCTTTTAATGCAGCTTCAATCATATTATCTATCCTAGGAATAGTAATTTTTAATAAATCCCTTAAAACTGCATGGTGTCCATTCATTAATTCTCCTATTTTTTTTAAATCTAATGTTGGTTTTTCAAACTCTTTTAAAGCCGATTTTGTATAATAATGATTCTTAATTGCAGCTTTAAAAAAAGGAGTTAGCTTTTCTGGTAAACAGGCTAAATAAGTATCTATATCTTCTATTTCAATTTTATTTAAATTAAAATCTGGAAAATTTTGAACTACTTTTTCAATCGCTAATAATGTATTGCCTTTTAATTCACCAATTAAGCCTAGTGTTTCTTTTGAAATTCCTGAAACACCTGTTATAAGCCCATTTAATTTATCTCCAATTATAGTACATGAAAAAGGATCTGAAGTATTTATATGTACAATATTTCCAACTCCAATACTATAATGATCCATCATACCACCTGGCTCACCATGTTCAACAACTTCAGACAAATGTCCAATTTTTGAAATAAATTCAGGTGTAATTTCATCATCTACTCCAAATGCTTTAACTAAAAAGTTAATCCACGATATTAATAAAGCTGATGAACTAGAAGTGCCAGAATTAATAGGTATATTTCCTGAAATATGAATATCAAAACCTACATTTGGAATACAACCATGCCTACGAAGAACTCTTAATGAAGAAGCAAAATAATCTCGAGGGTTTAACACTGGAAATGTTTCATTTATATCAATAATTCTAACCTCATCAATATCTACCATGTTTATTTTAAAAACACAGTTATCATTTTTTGTAGCTGTAAGTTTTATTGTTCTATCTATCGCACAAGCAATAACAGGTAATCCGAGATAATCCTGATGATCACCAAATAAACAAGTCCTACCTGGAGCTATTGATATAATTTCATTCATTTTTTAGAAAATTTAGCAAAAATCAACTTAAAAAGTATCTTTAATCCAATTGTATGGTTTTCTTTTTATCCAATTACCTCTTGTGAAATCTGGGAAATTTTGTGGTTCTCCATTGTTTTCAATTGATAATTCAGACAAAGGTGTAATAGCACTCCAAGCTGCTGCATCATAAGCATCCATAGGTGGTGCTATATTTTGTTTTGCTGATTCTACAAATGCATTAATAACAAAGAAATCCATTCCTCCATGACCTGCACCAGTTGCTAAATCCCCATATTTTCGCCATAATGGATGGTCATATTTCTTTAGCCATTCATCTGCATTATCCCATTTGTGTGGTTTTGATTCCCCTTCAATATATATTCTATTTCCATCTACTTCCCATAATCCATTTGCGCCTTGAACTCTAAAACCAAGAGAATATGGTCTTGGTAAATTACAATCATGTGTTACAATAATAGTTTCTCCATTTGCCGTTTCAATAGTGCTAGTAATTACATCTCCTTGCTTAAATTTTAATTTAGTATTAGGGTGATCTTCTCCTCCATTTTTTACAATATAGTCATGTAAACCTATTCCTTTAGTTGCATTTGCAGTTAATGATAAAAACCGATTTCCTCTATTTACATCACACATTGTAGCAATAGGACCTATACCATGAGTTGGATATACATCGGCATTTCTAAGTAATGAATGTTGTGTTCTCCAAGCTGATTCTGATATTCCTTTTTCGCCAAATTCAACACCTTTACCATAAGCACTTTTACCATCGTTTAATTTCACAAAACGTAAATCATGCTGATAACCGCATCTAAAATGAACCAATTCTCCAAAAACATTTTGTTTTACCATATTAAGTACAGCTAAAATATCTCTTCTATAGTTTACATTTTCAAGAATCATTAAATGCGTTCCGGTCTGCTCATGTGTATTAACTAAATCCCAACACTCTTCCATAGTGTTAGCTGCTGATACTTCTAAACCAGTATACTTTTTAGCTAACATGGCTTCTTTAGCCATACGAGTATGCCATAACCAAGGTGTTGAAATAATCACTGCATCAACATTATTTAGTGCCAATAAATTTCTATAATCATAATCATTTTCACCAAATATCTCTGGCTTTTTTTCACCTGCTTTACTAATAATGTCAAGACATAGTGAAATTCTATTTGGATCAATATCACAAATGGCTGTTATTAAAACATCGTCTCTTAACAATAAATTATTTAAATGATTTGTTCCGCGTAAACCAACACCTATTAATCCTATTTTAAGTTTCTGCGTGTTTTTATTAAACCCAAAAGTTAAACTTGGAGCTAATGATATTCCTACTCCAGCAATTGAAGTATTTTTAATAAAATTTCTTCTTGAACTCATCTTATTTTATTATTAAATTTTGTAATTGTTATTAACCGATAACAGTATTAAACAAATATAACTTTTAATATTTTTACAATAAAATTAGATTCTATTCTTTTCTATACAATAAGTTGTGTAGAAGTTTTAAGAAAAAACAACAAACGGAAATATTAATACTTATTTAGTTTAGGAAAATTAAATTTTGAGAAGAAAAACTCGATTAATGCAAATCTTATGGATTACCAAACAACTTTTCTATTTCATCTTGGGTAAAAAATGTACTCGTGCTAGAGTTTTTATCTGATAGGTTATTCTGCCTAATCATTAACATTTTTTTACCTTTTATCTTCTTAAAATTAAACTTTACTATTGTATCAACATTAGTTTGAAGAATAACTTGATGATCTTTTTGATGCTCAAAACCATTCTTAACAATTAAATACATGGTATCTAAATTTGAAAAATGGAATGATTTCTCAACGTTTACTATTTTAGAATTAGCATCAGAGTAAACAAAAGAAAATACGTTATTTGATTTCAAAAGTTTTATTGAATGATTCCCATTCTTAGCACTTCCAATTTCTTGGCTAAAAACAGATAAGGAAAATAGAAGAAAAATTAAACTAATTAGTATTCTCATAAAACTTAATATCAAAAATTTTGTACGTATTGATTGACGTAACTACAACCAGTTAAAAACAAAATACCCTACTAACTTGTTATAGAATTTTTAAAAATTTATTTAAAAAACAAAAAAAGACTCACATATTACTGTAAGTCTTTTCATTTTCATTTTTTTGCTCCCGCTAATGTTGTTTTGTCGAACCAATTTCATAAAGAATTGATGAGGTTTGCTTTATTCTCGGATAGTAATTGCGATAATTATTAGTCCAGTTCCCTAGCAGAAAGCTTTGAATTATCGAACCCACAAGATTTTATAAGTGATTTTTTGAAGGTAGCTGAATTCGACAAAATTCACTAATTCAAATATTAATTAACTTTATAAATTAATACCGACTCATCTGTTTGAACCAAGATTTAATCTGCCCAGCATATTGAGCTTCAATGGCCTTTTTTGCATTTTGGTTGGATGTTGTGGTTACGGATACATCAATGGGTTGACCTCCACTTTTTAGCCTTATTTTACCGTAATACGTTATCATAATTTTAAGTTTAATTATTAGCTAATTACGCCACCTCTAGTAATAGATTTCTAATTTTTTGCACTGTTCCACTAGATTTCCCAGTAAGCTTCATAACGTTCCTTATTGACTGTTTCTGGCGAACATACTTAACGATGTCTGAATGCTCTAATAGCAATTTCTTAGTGTCTTTGGTTGAACCAACTTTACGACCCAATGTGCCACCATCTTTAATGTATTTAGCTCTTCCAGAGTTCAAACGCTCTTTGATAAGTGATAACTCCATGCTGGCAAATGTTGATGCGATGCTTAACATAGTTTGAACCATAGCATTTGAATCTCCATTTGGCAATAGTGTATGCAATTTGAAATTATCTATAATCATGTTGATTTTATGCTCATTACATTTCTCTAAGAATAGAGCAAAAGATGAAATCTTACGGCTTATGCGTGAAATCTCTAGCGTAATAATATGTTTAACGTGATTGGTAACGGCAAAATCTAATATCTCTGCATTAACTTCATCATTTTTTGTACCGCTCTTATAGTAAGTAAATTCTTTAATAATATTAAATTGGTTACCATAAATACTAATTAACTCTTGTGATTGTCTAGTAACGTCTTGACGACTTTCGTTTGTTGAACAACGTGATATTATAATAGCTTTTTCCATATATCAAATATACGGATAACCCTGGAGAAAAACTAACAAACCCTTACAAAACCTGGGTTTATGCATCATTTTTTATCAAAGAATATTATCGATACAAAAAACGGTATCATAATAAGCCATTTATAGATTTAAAATGATACAGTTCACCTTTTGATACATATTTTGGCTATAGGGAAACAAAATAACACCTTTTGATAGTTTAAAATATTTCAGAATAACTTTTCTATTTACACACTTGACAGAATGTTACCATTTATTATACCTTTACTAAATATTTGTCTAGTGTTATTCTTAAAGTCTCTTGACTTATTGGTTTTGATATAAAATCATCACAACCAGCTAAATTCGCTTGTTCTTTTTCATCATGTGTTGAATACGCTGTTTGAGCAATTATTGGTAAGTTTGGACGAAACTCTTTTATTTGTTTTGTTGCTTCAAAGCCATTCATCATAGGCATTTTTAAATCCATTAGTACTAAATCTATCGTTTTATTTTCTTTGCATGCTTCAACTGCTTCTTTACCATTTATTACATGAAGGATTTTGCAATTCAACCCAATAACATCTTTTAGGAGTGTTTCTAAATATAAATAATTTACCTCCTCGTCTTCAGCAATTAAAATGGTGTGTTCATGTTGTGTATCAGCACTTTCGTTAATTGTTTTGGAGTATTCATAAACTGGATTATATGGTATTGTAACAAAGAAAGTAGCACCTTCTCCTTTGTTAGATTCTAATCTTATATTACCTCCTAATAATTCAGCATTTTCTTTAGCAATTGACAACCCTAGACCTAGTCCACCAACTTTTTTTGACAACTCTTTTTCAGCTTGTGAAAAGCGTTCAAAAATAATTTCATGCTTAGATTTATCAATTCCAATTCCAGTATCTTTTACATAAAGTTCTAATTCATTATTTTTTAACAGATATCCAAACTCCACAAAACCTTCGTTAGTAAATTTTAGCGCATTTTCTAACAAATTATTGAGTACTTTACTTAGTTTAAGTTTATCAACTAAAATCGTACTTTGCTTATCAGAAAGTCCTTTTTTTAGATATAATGGAGTTTTATTTTCTTTTGCTTTTATCTCAAGAACTGAAAATAGTTCTAACAAGGTGTCATTTAAGCAAATTTCAGACTCATTAACTTTTACTTGTTTAGTTCCCAGTCTGGATATTTCCAAAATATCGTCAATTACTCCTAATAATTGGTAACCACAACTTTGAACTATTTTAACAAAATTCTTTCTTTTCTCATCAGATAATTCTCCATTACTTAACATTTCCGAAAAACCCAAAATACCATTCATTGGTGTACGGATTTCATGTGACATATTATTTATAAATTCTGTTTTTAACTTATTACTCTCTTCAGCATTTTCTTTGGCAATGATAAGTTTCTGTTTTTCTGCTTTACGTTCAGAAATATCATTGAACGTAATTACTGCGCCAATAATTATTTTATTTTCATCTCGTATTGGAGTACTTATATATTCAACTGGAAAACTGCTGCCATCTTTTTTCCAAAACACTTCATTATCTCTTCTCTGAGATTTTCCATCTTTGTACGCTGAATATATAGGGCAAATATCATCAGGATAAGGAGTCCCATCAACTTTTGTGTGATGCACTTCCTGATGTTGGTTCTTCCCAATAATCTCATGAATTTCCCAACCAATCATTTTTGCAGCAGCAGGGTTAATAAATGTAATATTCCCTTCAAGGTCTAAACCATAAATTCCTTCCCCTGCAACATCCAAAATTAAGTCGGATTGTTTTTTTAGTTCTCTTATTTTTAATTCACTTTTTTCAGCTATTTCTTTAGCTTTTAAGAGTTCTAATTCTTTCTCATTGCGATTGGTGATATCAATTCCTGAACTAAGCAAATGTTTTATTTGACCTTCTGAGTCTTTGATGAAAGTATTATTCCAGTACATTAATCTTCGCTTGCTTGATTTTGTGATAACTTCATTTTCGAAATTTTCTACTCCTTCAATGCTACCCTTCATTACTTTGTCAAAGACTTGTTTTACCTGTTCATTAATTTCAGAAGGAATAAACGTATCAAACCAGTTTTTACCTATCAAATCTTCAATCTTATCATACTCCAAGATATTCAAACACTTCTGATTAACTAAGAGGATATTTCCATTTACATCTAAAGAGACGAAAGCACTACCAGACATGTCCAGATAGCGTTCAGCTATTTCTTTGGCTTCAACTAATTCCACTTCTCTATTTTTACTTTCAGTGACATCATTAAAAATAGTTGCAAAATAATTCTTCCTAGGTGAATATGCATTTACCTCATAGTATCTCTGTAACTCCTGAGCAAAACTTTCGAATTTTAGAGGGGTTCCAGTTTTAGCCACTTTTCCATATTTTTCAATCCAAATTTGTTCAGAATTAGGTAATACTTGTAACAATGTTTTTCCAATAATATCATTAGCCTTCAATGTAGTTAACTCCTCAAATGCTTTGTTGGCTATTAAAAAACGGTAATCCATTGGCTTCCCGTTATCATCATAAATCATTTCATGAAGTGCAAATCCTTTATTTATATTTTCAAACAATTGACGGAATTGATTTTCATTCTCTTCAGCTTTTTCTTTGGCTTCAATAAGATTACGTTCCACTTCTTTAAGTTCAGTAATATCAACTAAAGAAACCATTATAGTAGAATTATCATCTAAAACAGACATACTCATTAACACTGAAACAACTTTACCATCCTCTTTAATGAATTCAGTTTCACTTTTAAATTCTTTAACATTATTGGCTATTGCAACCAATTCTTCTTTAAAGGTTTCAAACGACTTTAGGCTTAGTGTTTTACTAAAATTAGTTATTAGCTCTTCTTTGGTAGCTATACCAAGTAAATCCAATGTTATACTATTTACATTTAATATCTTTGTTTTTGAAGCACACTCATAAACAAATTCAGAATTCTTATCCAAATAATTTTTTAAATTAGCTACTTCATTTGTTTTTTTCTTTAAAAGGACTATTACTTCAGAAATATCTTCTTCCCAAAGCGAAATTGGGCTATTTTCAAACAGATTCTTAAATTTATTTTTGGCATCTAAGAGCAATTTATTTTTTTTAGAAAGCTCATTACTTACCTTTAATAATTTTTTATTTTTTTCTTTTAATATTTTCTTGTTTTCTTTTTGTTTAGTAATGTCTTTTTTTACTGCTAAGAAATTTATGATTTCTCTATCTCTATTTTTGATAGGAGATATAGTTACATCTTCACAAAACAGCTCCCCATTCTTGGTTTTATTCAAGAATTCACCATGCCAAATATTACCAGCTGTAATAGTTTTCCACATTTCAGCATAATACTCTTTATTCTGAATACCTGAATTTAAAATTCGAGGGTTTTTACCAAAAACTTCTTCAGCAGTATATCCTGAAAGATTTGTAAAAGCTGGATTTACATATTCTATAGCTCCTTTTAAATCTGTTATAACAACAGTATTCCCACTTTGCTCCACTGCAGAGGAAAGTTTAAATGCTTTGATTTCTAATGTTTTACGTTCAGTAATATCCTGAGTGAAGCCAATTACCATGGTTGGATTACCCTTTTTATCAAATTCAATATCGGCCTTTTCTCTTACCCATTTAACTTTATTATTTACTAATAATCTGTGCTCAATATCGTAAGGTTCTTTTTGAAGAGCAGCACTCCATTTTTTAGAAACATAATCTAGGTCATCAGGATGAACACAATTAAAAAATAACTCTAAGTTCATTTTTGTACCTAATGGTATTCCAAAGATTTTATAATTTTCTTCGGTAAAAATAAGATTGTTCATAGGAATATTTAATTCCCAAGTACCTATTTTACCCATTTCCTGAGCCTTTTTTAGATAATATTCGGTGCTTTTCATATTAATATACTAAGAATTGAAGATGTTATAATACTAGCAATTAAATAATTTTAAATATTAAAATTATTCTGATTGTATCAAATATACCGATAGCGTATTATGTTTCTTATGATATATGTCACATTTGCAACTGTTTGCAACTAATGTATCATTTCATATTCCATAATTAATTCAATTAAAATTGTTCAATTACATATAGGAATAATCAATAAGAAAGTTAAATGTTTTAGAAAGCCCTTACTAAATCTTTCCCTAACCTTTGTTTAAATGGGAGAATAAATAATTCATCATCTTATTAAATAAAACAAGTATCTTTGATAAAGCAAAGTTCATTAAAATCAAATAGTTCAGTTACCCTATACGTTACCCTAGATTGTGTGGAAGCTGTAAGGTCAATGATAACAAGGTGTAGGGAAAAGGGTTCTAGACCCTTCCTTTCTATATTATTTTACATAGAAATATTTAAAAAATTGAACTACCCACCAATATTTATTTCCATATCAAAAACCTGGTAATTAGAATATTAACTCACTATATGGTTGCATCCAACTTAAAGGTTTAAACAATGCTCTTATACCTCCCAGGATTCGATTTGATGTGTTTTTTTCACTTACCGATAGTATGTAATGCTTCAAAATTTGAGTTGCTTAAATCGCTTTAAATAGATTGACTTTCAAGTGGTGTAGTTGATATTTATTAGTATATGAAATTCAATAATATAGATACGCAAATTACTCAGTATGAGTCAATACTAGATAGTGCTGATTCAGGTGAAGATACGGGACAAATCCCCTATAAATTAGCCAAGTTAAAATTTGATAGACAGCTTATAATTGTTAAAGAGCTACTAGATAAAATAAGTGCTAGACTATCCACCCGTGAACTACTGAATAAATATCTCCCAATCAAGTTTTGACCAGCTGGGTTTTGGAGGTTTAGTCGATGGTGATGGTGGAGCTACTTTGTTAGCTAGTTTTTGCTTTTTGGTTGGTTTGGATGGTAGCACTTTAAATGATGGTAATGCTGGGCTATTTTTAGCACCACTTAGAAAAGCTACTACATAACCACTATAATCTCTAAAGAAACTTTGCTTTAGTGTTCCGCAATATTGAGAACTATTGTTATACACAGCATTACCTTTTAAAAACCCAATAAAATTACCTTTTAAATTATATAAGTCCTTACCACTGAGCCAACCAACAGTATAACCATGTTTGTTAAATATTGCTTGCATACTACAATTGTTTTTCATCTGTGTTAAAAAGTATATCCCAATGGTCACCCTGAAGCCCTTCCTTACTAATGTAGAATAACCCAGCTTCATATTTATCGTAGGGTTGTAGCTCGACTCTACTTCTACTAAATCTTTCATTGATAAACTCAATTACCTCTTGATGTAATCTATCATCTACTACATATAATACAAAGTGGTTATGGTTACCACCCCTATCACCATAAGGTTCAGTGGTAAAGAATAATCTAATATCGGTTTGGTGACCAAATCTTTCATGCAGTTCATCGAATAATTTTATCATTTGTTTATAGCACGAATTCTTGCTCAAATCATACTCATGGGAAATGGTTCCGAAGAAACTCCATTCCATACCCCATAACCAAGTCGGATATTTTGCTTTGTCATGTACCATGTCAATCAAGTTCCTCATTGAATCAATTTTATCTTCTAACAGTCTTACCTCATCTATTAGTTCTTCTTTGTTGAAGTATTTGGCATGGTCTATTGGAATCTTTCTAGTAATCTTCTTTTTAACCGTTTCACTCTTAAGGTCAGGGTTCTTAACATAGAATCTATGTAATGTAGTTCTTGATATGTTAGCTCTTCTAGTAAAATCTTTAATGCTCTCATATTGTTGTTTTGTTTTTCTCATTTGTCATATTTATTAATATCTATTATGGTTATTATTGGATATAGTAAGGGTTATAAAGTTTTCTATTACAAAACCAGTTATAATAATAAGTATGTTGCAATTTTGAAAAAGTCGTTCTTATGCAACATTTATCCGAAAAAAATAAAATTTACTTACTAAATACTGTTGTTTCAAAAATGAAACAAGTATTGGGTAAACTGAAAAAATAGGGTCCAGGAAATGAATGGGTGCCAATGGATAATAATTGGCAATACTTCTACTTTCAAGCTAAGGGAAGATACAAAGGGGCCTATCCCTAATAAACCTTAACATATTCAATACTTCACTAACATTTTAGAGCTCATTTAGGTCAAAATCGCCATATCAGCGTATACGTGTGAGTAATAGCATCATTATTACACAATAAAACTCCCTAAAACCTTGTTTTTTAGGTCAAAAATGTGTATATTTGTAATGATTGGATTCAACTATGTTACGCATGGCCTTGAACCTTGATAAAAGCTTCCCCCCTGCTAAAAAAGGTGAAGGACGAATAGGGGTTTTTTATTATGAGATATTGACGTTTTATAAACAGTCAAATTCATATCCACTTTACTTATATTGAAATTTATATGTTGTTTTAAACATCAGCATATGATTGTATGTGATATTCATTTTGACTTATTGGTTCAGGTTTGGTTCCTCCCTCTGAAATAATTAGGAAACTAGCTACCACAAATGTACTTCGATTAAAACCTAGTCATTTGAAAAGGGAGTTCAGTCGATAGACTTTAAAAAATAACGGCCCTCCCACTCCAAGTTAAAACAATGAGGCTCCAGAGTGGAATTGCAACCATGTTAAGTATAACAAAATGCAAAAATATATTAAACAAAAACGGAATTAAGTACAAAGATAACGAAATAGAAAAGTTGAGAGAAATGCTATATGCCTTAGCTAAAATTCAACTAAATAAATCAAAAAATTAAAATAAAATGAGTTTAGATACAATAATTTACTGTAGAGTAAGTACAGATGAACAAGCCGATAAAGGGTTCGGTAGAGACCACCAATATGATGTGTTAAAAAGATATTGCGATATTAAAAAATATGGAATTGCCAAAGAATTTTTAGAAGATTATTCCGCAAAGGATTTTAATAGACCTGAATGGAAAGATTTAGAAAATTATGTAAAGGCTAATAGGAAAAGTATCAATAGAGTGCTTTTTACCAAATGGGATAGGTTTTCAAGAAATATGGAAGAGGCCTTAAGAGTGATTAGAAAATTTCGTGATTGGGGAATAGTCCTTGATGCCGTAGAACAGCCATTGGACTTTTCAAATCCAAATCAAAAAGTAATGCTGTCTCTTTACCTCGTATTACCTGAAGTTGAAAATGACAATATTTCATCAAGAACGAAAGACGGGATGTACAGAGCTACAAAAAATGGTGCCTTCCTTGGCACCCCTCCATTTGGGTATTCAAGAATCCGATATGATAAAAATGCATCATTAATACCGAATGATGATGCGGAGTTAGTTATTAAAATATTTAATAAGGTCTCCCTAGGTGTAGAATCACTAGAGGGATTAAGAAAACAATATAAAGACGAAGGATATACAAAATCTAAACAAACATTTTATAACATGCTCAGAAACAAAGTATATATAGGGCAAGTAAAAGTACCTGAATATAAAAAAGATGACGCTTACTGGATAAACGGATTACATGATGCGATAATTGACACTTCAATATTTCAAAAAGTTCAAAATGTAATGAATGGAAAAAATAGAAATGCCAAACTTCCTTCAAGAAGAAATGAAGCCTTACCTCTGAGAAGATTTTTGGTCTGCGAAAATTGTGGTGGTAATTTAACTGGCAGTGTCTCGAAAGGTAATGGAGGTAGCTATGGTTACTACCATTGTCATGGTAAGTGCAAGAACCGAATCTCTGCAATATCTTCCGAAAAGATGTTAAAAGATGAGGTTTTAGAAAAAATTATTGTGAATGATAATGTTCTCCAACTATATAAAGAAATCATTGTTGACGTTCAAAACAGCAATCGAGGTAATAAGAAGGAACGGTCAAAAGTAATTCAGAAGAAGATTGATGAGATAACCAAATTAATTGAAAATACTGAAGACAAATACGCTAAAGAATTATTGATTCAAGAAGTATTCAATCGTATGGTTACAAGATATGAAAGCGATTTGATGGAATTAAGAGCAGAATTAGTAGAGGTCAAAGAATCCAACGTGTTAACCGTTAAAACAATTGACAAAGCGTTGAAAACTCTTAAAAACATACCTCAACTTTACAAAAACGGTGACTATGACCAAAAAATTAGATTACTTGGTTTATTAATTCCCGAAAAGTTAATAATTTCAAAAAGTGGTTGTCGAACCAACAAAAACAATATTGTTATAGAGCTACTTTGTAGGATTAACAAGACTTTACAAAAATCAGGCACAAAAAAAGCCATCATTTCTGATGGCTTGCCCACTTTTGCTCCCCTTCATATATTACCATCGAACCTTATGATCCTATCTATTAGAGAGTTAGTATGATTTTAAAATCTTTTCAGCATTAAGCCAATTTGTTTTCTTGGATTTCGAAATTACAAATTAAAAATAATCTGACCTAATAAAAAAAATTGAGGAATTAAACATTCTTGAAAAATTTATTCATAGACTTCAATATCAAAAATAATATCCAATTTTAACCCTTTATATTTAGAATTCTCAAATTTTAAAATAAGTTTAAATTATCTATACTTTTTGAAACTTTATAAATAAAACTAAACTTATATGTCTTGTTTTAAAAATATTTATATATTTGAATTAATTATGCCTTACAAAAGTATCGCTTGCCTAAAAATTTATGCAAATAAAAACATAGAGCTATAAGTGTCTTTAAAAAATTATAGGGGAATATAAACTTGTTATATAGTAATATATGAAATTATGATTACCATTTTGTTCGCTTTGCTACTATATACTATAAAATTAATTTTAACATGGAAAAATTAGAATTAAATTATACTTATGAATTCATTTTATAAATATTTAGAATCTCAATTTAAAGAAAAGTATAAGCTTAATTTTATTTACAAAGAAGATAAATTGATAATTAAGAACTTTTTCTATATTTTAAGATTAAAAAAAGATGAAAATAGTTATGAGCTTTTTTATTTATGGAAGCAGGGAACTTTAATTTTTCTATTCAATAGACAACACAAGAAAATGTTAAATATTTATAAGGAAATAAAAGACTATTCGAAAAAAAAGGGTATTTCAATTTCTGAAATACATTACAGTTGATGTGCTAGTCCAAAATAACGGGTTACTTTATAAGAATACATAGGCTAAAGAGGTTTATACTTCAATTATAAATAGTTAAATTACACAAATTAAAACAAACATATATGTTTAGACAATAGCCTAATCTTAAAAAACCAATCAAAATGAAAAGAATTTTATTTACATTAACTTTTTGTGGACTGACTTTAATCGCAAAATCACAAACCTCAAGTGTAGAACAATCAACTTATGGAATACAAACTGGGTTTCTAGGAATCTGGGCACATAACGAAACAAAGTTGTCAAATTCAATTGCATTACGTTCTGAAATCGGGTTTGACAGCGGAATTTGGGGAGGAGATTTTTATGATGGAACAAGATTTTTATTGACACCTGTAATTACGCTTGAACCAAGACTTTATTATAACCTGAATAAAAGAGTGAAGAAATCGCGCAGAATTGATGGAAATAGCGGAAATTTTATTTCAATAAAAACAAGTTATCATCCAGATTGGTTTGTTATTTCAAACACTGATAATGTTAGTGTAATTAGCGACTTATCAATAATACCAACTTGGGGAATTAGACGAAATATTGGAAAACATTTCACATATGAAACTGGAATCGGAATTGGATATAGATACACTTTTGCTAAACAAGCCGGGGTTCTAAAAAATGAAAGCGAAACAACAGCTAATTTACATTTGAGAATAGGATACCGATTTTAATCTGTATAAAAAAGTGGTATAACACCTTATAAAATTTTTGCTTAAATTTGAACTAGTATAAACCCACAAACATCCAATTAAAATTTCTGAACTAAAAAATTAAATGTTAAAAATTGATGAGGATATTGACACAATTGCATTTGGAATTCAGAATTTAATAGAATATCAATTCAACTAAATTTAAGACTGATTATAATTGAAATGAATAACCTTTATATATTATAGATTAACAGATGTGAGAAAAACAAATACTCTCCTGTTGGAACTCATTTTATAGATGAAATTCAAGGTGTGTCTGGTAATATTGAAAAAATTTAATTTTCACATTGTATCAAATAATTATCCTAAGCAATAATATTAGATCTTTCGAAATTCAAAAAATTAGAAATCAAATAGTACTGAAAATTCAATCTCCAAGGCATTTACAATTTTTAAAAGAGTTTTAAGTGTACTGTTTACTCTTCCTGCCTCAATTCTTTGAATAGCTGACTCTTCCATTCCTGCTCTTAAACCAACTTCTAGCTGTGTTAGTTTTTGCTTTTTCCTATTTGATCTTAGCTGATTTCCAACCATTTTCAAAAATACCTTATCCTCTGGATATTTCATTGAATAAAAATAAATTAATACTGCTCTTGGTATACTCTACGTGGTGCGGGGGTTAAGGGTATTTACACTTCAAATATAGTTAAATTCCCATAAATAAAAAAGACATATATGTTTAGATTATAAAAATCTAACAAAACATATTTGTTTAGTTATGAAAAAAGCAATATGTTTATACAAAAAATTTGAAAGCTTGAATTTGTAAGATATATACAATCCAATAAATTGTTTTATTAACAAATAATTAATGCATTTACAGGTTAGAAATACTATTAGGTGAAATCCGAAAAACCTTAAAAAGAGTAGGATTATTATATAAATTATAAAAATGTATGGAAAAATTAAATTTAAAAGAAAACAGTAAAATTATTGGCGGAACTTGGGATTGGGAAGGAAGGTACGCAAAACAAGCATATAAATGTGAGCAAGGTTCTGCTTATGCTTGCAGAAGAGCAGCTAGAATTCTGGCTAGACATCAATAATAAACTAATTTAAAAAAATAAAAATGACAAAATTAAATTTAAAAGAGAATAGTAAAATTATTGGTGAAAATTGGAGAGCGCGCCTACTTAAGCAAGAAACTAATTGCGCACTATATGGTCTTCCTGGTTTAGCTATTGCAAAAGCTTGTTTTAACAGTTTATTAGCTACTGCAATTAAAGCCAGTTTTTTACTTTTGCCTTTAGCTACAATTCTATCGTAAAGTTCTTTACAAGACTTATTGTATTTACACGCTGAAAAACTACATAAAAATAACAAATTTCTTAACTTTTGATTACCCATTTTACTAATTCTGCTGCGACCTCAAACACTACTTCCTGATTCTCGTATTATTGGTGTGATACCAGCATAGCTACACAACTGTTTTGCATTTTCAAATCGATTAAAACCATCAATCATAACGATCAACATCAATGCGGTTTTAAATCCCATGCCAGGAATGCTTTTTAACTGGACTTGCAACAAAAAGTCGAACAAATTTTCTAAGACCTAAGCTACATATTTTAAGTTGTTAACTTCTAATTCTACTTCTTTGGGTGTTTTATAATTTAAAGAGGAATGTAATCTTCTTCTATTATACCATTTTTCGACACTCGTAAAATTGGTGAATTAGTAGCGAGGTTAAACGATACAAATAGAATACAACGTGTAATAAAGTTAATAGCAAACAATTTTATTATCGATTTTTTAGTCGTAATAATTTCGTTTGGATATTTATTTATGTATTCTTGGGAAACAGGAGTTATTGCAATTGTAAGTTTACCTATTTATTTTTTCTTAATTTATCGATTCAATAACAGAATTATTGCTGCTCAAAAGGAAGTGATGCAAAGTTATGCGTATAGTGAGAGTAACTATATTAAAACAATGCAAGGGATTTCCGAAATTAAAAATTTTAACAAGCAACCTGTTTTTAAAAAAATGAATGCGCTTATTTATGGTAATTTTCAAGAAAAGATTTTTGATTTAGGTAAAATAAATATTAGGATTTCACAACTCTCTAGTATTTTAAGTGTTCTATTTCTAATTTCAATACTTTCTTATACTTCTTACAAAGTTTATCTGAATATTTTAACATTAGGTAAATTAATGGCAATTTTAGGTAAACACCTTTTTCAGTTTTATAGATTATTATATAATCTATAACAATAATTTTCTATATTCATGGGAAATTTTATTTTACTGAAATTGATCAATAAAAATAACACCTTTAGAGGCTTCAATAATATATTTGCATACAATTTTTCTTGCAGAAGGAATCTTGGAATAAATCAGCGCATATGAAATTATATCTATTATTAAATGATATTATGAAGAATCTGAAAAAATGAATTAATCTCTTGAGGATTCCTTATTCATTCTTTAAAACATAAAATTGAAATGAAAAACATTAATAAATATTTAAAAGAGGGTTAAATAAACCCTCTTTTTTTTGCTTCAATTAATAACTGTTCATCGTCACCATTTACATTAAATAACTGCTTTATATAATTTTTCCTTTTTTCAATAGCACTTAGTGATAGTGGAATATATTGGATTAAATTTTTTGTCCTCACTCCTTTTGACAAATGAAATATTATTTTTTTATGGTATTCATCCAGTAGTTCATCATTTAAGATAACTTTATTTTTGTTTTTTTGTACCGTCTTACTATAACAATTGATTTCCTTGTAAAACAGTTTCAAAAGCTTTTATAATTATTTTAGAAGTACTATCGCTTTTAATTAAGATTCCATTATGCGGTACAGTTTTTAAAATATTGTTTAACCTATGCGGACTATCAAACATAGTTGAAATAATAACTTTTGTTTGAGGAAATTCCTTATGAACAAGTAGTGCTAAATCTTCTCCTGAAGTAATTTCACCATATCGAGAAGGCGGCAATTGAATATCTATAAAAATAACATCAAAAGGTCTGTTTTGTTTTGCTTTATTAACTGCTTTAACAGCTTGATCACAAGAATTAGCTTTAAGTATGTGAAGTTTATAATCTTTAATTTTTGACAATACATTTTTATAACCTTCTATAATTGAATGATGATCATCAATAATTAATATATCTAACTCTTTTTGCATAATGACTTCATAATTAATTTTGCATCGGAATTTTCATCATTACTTCTGTACCGCTACCTAGACTTGAATTAAATTCGATCTTACCTTTTAAAGATTTTGCTCTAGATGTCATATTTTTTTGACCTATTCCAGGATTTCTGTTTTTCTCTACATAACCCAAACCATTATCTTTAACAGAAAGTATTAGGTTTTCACCTTCCTCATAAAACTCAACTGTTACTTCACTTGCTTCCGCATATTTGTGTATATTTTGAATTGCTTCCTGCAGTATTCTATAGCAATTTATTTTAATACTATTTGATGTATTTTCCCAGACTGTTAAGTTATTAAAATTTAATTCACATTCAAAATTACTTATTTTAAGCTGTTTTGCTATTAATTGTTCCACTAACTTTCTAAAACTTGTATTGTTATTAAACAAACTTGTTTTAAGATTGTGTGAAATTTTTCGAATATCTTCTTCAATTAGATTTAACTCTTTAATATATTCTTCACGCTCTTTAATCTCTTTTCCTGTTGTACCCTCATTTAGACTATCTAAACTTAACCTAGTTCCAAATAATCGACCTAGAATACCATCGTGTAATTCTTCAGCAATACGCTCTTTTTCTTTGTTACTTCCTTCTTGAAATTTTGATTGTTGAGATAACATTAAGTTGTAAATTTCTACATTGGCTTCGTCTTGCTTTTTATTCAGATCTAACTCTTTATTTCTTGAACGTTGCCTAACGTAAAAAAACACAAGTGAGAAAAAAGCACCACCAATTATTAAGGTGAGTGTTAAAAGCCAATTCTTTTTTGAAATATCTTTATTTTCTTTGGTTATTTCATCTGTCTCATAAGCAATACGCGTAAATTTTTCACGAATGGTTCTTTCTGCTTGTTGCAAACTATCTGATAGCTGAATGTGCTTTAACAAATGCTCTTTGCCTTTTTCAGCTGGTTCTAGTTTTGAAAGGAGCATATAGGAATATAATAAGTCAATATTTAAATTTGACTGCTCTGCCAATTCTTTAGCTTTTAAAGCATGTTGTAATGCGATTGAAGTGTCATTTTTATACCAAAAGAATTCGGCTAAATGAAAATTACTCATTATAAGCCCACCTTTGTTTTGTATACTATCCCTTATTTTATATGATCTATAAAAAAGATTAAGTGAATTATCTTTTTGACCTAATTTAAATTTAGAGTAGGCTAAATTATCAACTAAAAGGGAATATGTTTTCGAGTCTTTTTCAAAAAGATCTTTATATGATAAACATTCATTAAAATATTTAATAGCGTTAGTATAGTCCCCCTTATCATGATAAGTCATCCCTATGCCATTTAAAGCAACTATTTTCAAATTATCTACACCCTCTAACTTTGATAAATACTCTAAACCTTTTAAACGATATTCAATTGATTTTTCATGATTTTTTAATTGTTTTGAGATAAAAGCTAAATTATTATAACATAGGAACAGTGATTTATATTTATTTGAGTTCTTTAATTTAGGTATTGCTTTAATAGTGTTAATCTCGCTACCTATATAATCTTTTTCAACAGACTGAATTGTAGCCATACTCAGTAACATTTTTCCTGCTTCAGTTTCATTTTTTATTAAAGAATATGAATTAAGAGCTTTGTTATAAAAATAATATGCACTATCTGGGGTGTAGTTACTTTGATAATAATAACCTAAATACGCATAAGCCTTTGATAGATTCGTAGTATCTTTTAATAAAATACATCTTTTCAAAATATCAAAACTATTTGTTTTATAACTATTCCAGTTTCTTAGAAGTAAATTACTGTATGCAACTTTAATAAGTGACCTTGTTTTTAACGAGTCGTTATTCAGTTCTTGAATTTTATTAACTGCTTCAATTAAATAGACATTTCTCAAAGAATCTGATTTGGAAGAGTTTTTTGAATCTTTTATGAGATCACTTATATTCTTATATAGACTATCATCTTTATTAATTATAGGTGGTTTTTCTTGACAAGCAATTACAAATGAAAATATTATCAAGAGAAGTGCTTTTTTTATCATAGCAATTGTAATTAAAAGCAAATTAGGGCAAATTTAATTAATTAGCAATGTTAAATGTGATAAAATAAATAAAAAAAAACCTTGAAAATTAAGACAAGGTTTTTTTATTTATTTTAGTCATCACCAGGATCAGTTGGTGGTGGTGGTGGTGGATCATCCCCTGTATCATCAGCAAATAGCTCTTGGTTTTCATATAATTGTAAATCTTCATCTGTTTCAGTATTACTACAAGATATAAATTGGGTGCTACATAATAACATAGCTAATATAAAGCTTATTGATTTCATTATTTGTTTGATTAAAAATTAGACAATAGTCTCCCTCCCCACTCATTTAAATGGGTTGCAATTGCACTCTGGAAAACTTGAACTAATCAATGTGGGAACTCATTGATTTTTAGTAGAATTTATATTGTAAACTAATTTTCCCTAATTGGTTTACATTTTTTATTCTACACTTTTTGAAGCTTCTATTTCTCGATTGAAAATGATTAATTAATCGGCTTGTACAGTTCAAAACTAAGTGTTAATACTAATGTTTAATACGATTTAAGTGTATGTTTTGTGCTTGTGTCTATTGGAATAGTGTATTGACTAATTTGAATGGTGTATGGCTAACCTGTAAATTCTTGAGCTAGTTTTATTTGTTGAGGATAACTATCAAAATCACCGTTAGACCATAAATTTTTAATATCTACCATTTTGGATTTAAGTGATTTTGAAAAAGGTACTAGGTTCTTTGTGTATTTTAAAGAACATTGAAATTTACTGAAGTGAATTTTTGTAATATATTTGATATTAATCATATAACTCTTGTGAATGCGAGTAAATATTTTAGGGAGATCCGTTTCAAAGTTTTTTAATGTTTTAAAGGAAGTGACCATTGTTCCATCTTTTAAATAAAAGTCTGTAGTATTATTATCAGCTTTTAAATAAACAATATCATCCACCAATAAGAATCTATATTCTGTGAATGATTTTAAACATATAGATGCAATATCTGGCTGTTTGTTTTCAAACCTCATTAATGATTTTCTCAAATCAAAATAATTGAATGGCTTTAAAATATAATCAAAGACTCCATTTTTAATAGCCTCATAGGATTGAGCTGTAGATGTGTTCATTGCAATAAATTGAGGTAACCAATTTAGAAACTGGTATACTTCAGGAATTATTGAGAAAGATGATTGTTTTGCATTGCCATCAACTAATTCTGTATCAAAGAAGACAAGGTGTGGCAACTGATCTATGATCAAATTTATTCCATCTTCTTTGTTTCTTGCAATACCTACGCAACTATAATTTGGGTATTTCCCTAGTAGCTGCTGTAATTCATTTGTAGCATTTGTTTGAGAATCTACAATAACATATTTGTATATTTTGGAAGAATACAACACTTATTATAACTAGTTAATTATACCTTTTAAAGGTATCGCTAGTTTAAATAATTTAATTACGGTTAAACCGTAGATTTAATTTTGGTGTAAAAAATAATATTTATTATAATAATCTAATTTCAGGTATTAAACAAGCTCTCAAAAGAAAAGCAAAAAAATAAATTTCTGCTTTTGTCTCAATTCTGCAAAATTTATTAGCAAGAATAAATATTGTAGATATATTTGGAATACTTTAAGGGGATGATTTTTCATTAGGTTTAAACGACTCAAATGGCCCTAAATTTTTATGCATTGGAAATGACATGCTATATTTACAATCAAATGCTAAAACTATTTGATTTAAAAAAAAGAAAGCATTAAAAAGGAAGTATACTCCAGGTTTTATTATTAGTTACAATGATGCTTTTAGGAAAAATGAAGTCGTAGAATTAACTACTAACAACGAAATTCGAAGAAACTATGCCAAAATAGTTAACGAGTCTAAAAATCTATTTGAAAATGACGATAATTATAACGGAGCAACAAAACTTGTTGAAAAAATAATTTAAAAATTAGAATGTGAATTTTACATTAAAAAAATAAAAAGAGTGAAATGCTTGATGTTTTGAAAATGATGCAAAGCAAACTTTAAAGTTTGAAACTGACCTTTATTTTATATTTATACTTTCGTTTTAGCAAAAGCCACTATTTCTTTATATAATCGTTATGCAAGGATGGGCCTTTTTTACCAATTGAATTTACTGCTTGATAAGTGCTTTTTTCGTTGAGCGTTCTATTTTGATACTTATAACTTTTATATTCAAAAGCAAATCTACTTCCAATAAATTATTAGAAAAAAATACATAAGAACTTAAAGCCTTATTATTAAGATAAAATATCTGGTTGAAATTTTAACTAGTAATAATAACCGAAATCAGAATGTGCTCTGGTGATACTAAGAGTATCTTTTGCATTTTCTGACAAACTCAACACATCCTTACTAATTACTTTATAGAAATTTAAAATTACCTAAAGTTAAATCTATGTATTATTCTTAAAAAGAACTATGACAATCGATATTGACTCTTTGTATATTTCCTATGAGCTCTGGTCTAAATCTCCAAAACAGCTTCTTTCCACCAACCCATATACACTTATTATCACCCATTTCCCAGTCTGCTACATCTGCCCAGTAAAAAAATCCACCTCGCCTTCTTAATGTAACATCATAGATGGTAGAGTACTCAATTTCATCAAGAGGAAAGAAGTTGATTTGTTTAACATCCTCAATTTTAATTTCTATTACAGGATTCGATTTATATTGACGTTGAAAAATTAATGAGGCTGTTACTTTATTATTAAAGTGCATTACTTGATTTCTATCAACAAATTCTCTTGTAGAAATATAAATATCTCTTAAATTACTACAATGAAAATTACCAAATAAATTTAACAATACATCTATATCAGCATTCTCTTTTACTTCTACCCACATAATTAATTTTGTGAAATATTCTTAATCCAACAGAAATAACATGTTTTACAAGTTTAAGAAAAAGTCTATTTATATCAAATTTTAATATTTCCAACTAACTCTTAAGGAGTATTAAAACATTCTGTGGGATATTATTACAAATATAATCCTTTATTCAATAATACGGTTACGGGAAAGCCATAAAAAGTAAAGTAATCCCTTTTTAGTGGGGAACTAGAAAAGAAGCAATTCTAACTTACTAATAGTTCTCTAGGTTTTATTCCAAACCTTTCACTAAACTTCTTATTAAAATATGGGTTACTATTAATACTGACACTATTCATAACATCATTTAAATTAGGATAAGTTTTGTTAATAATTAATTCATATGACTTTAACAAACGAATCTCTAAAATAAACCTTACAGGACTCATACCAGTAATTTTAATAAGCATTCTAGACAATTGACGTTGACTATAATTACATTCTTTTGCTAAGTCGCTAACTTTAAAATCATCATTATCAATATTTCTATTAATAATTTCTGTTACTTTTTCAAGGAACTTTGAATTAAAGCTATTATTATAATCAATAGAAATATCGCTTTCATCAAATATTTTATCTGATTCTACTTTTATAGAATGATTAACTAATAAGTTTTTAATTCTAGCAAGTAACTCTCCCTCAATGAATGGTTTTACCAAATAATCATTTACTCCTATTGTAAAACCCTTTATTTTATTTTTGGTTAATGTATTTGCCGATAATAATACAAACGGAATACTTTCATAACCTTTAATTTTATTCAATTCTTCTTTAAACTCTATACCATCAATAATCGGCATCATTAAATCTGATAAAATCAAATCATATTTCTTTTGCTTAACCTTAAAAAGTCCTTCCTCTCCATTATACGCAAAATCACAGTTAAAATGAGGAGTTAAAATTTCACTTAAATAATTAGACATTTCCTTATCATCCTCTACAACTAAAATGTTTGGGTGTACCTTATTAACTTTATTGTTTTTAGAATTTTCAAATTCTTCAGGCAAAAATTCAATAACATCCAGTTTGTTAAAATTAATTAGATTATGTTTGTCAACAGGTAGATTTACAGTAAAAGTACTACCATCCCCTAAAACACTTTCAACTAAAATAGTACCATTTAAAAAAGTGACTAATTCTTTAACTAAGGAAAGGCCTATCCCCATTCCTCCTACTGATTTATTATTTTTTGTTTGGTAAAATCTCGAAAATATTTTACTGAGTTCTGACCTTGCTATTCCAATTCCTTGATCTTTAATTTTTATAATCAAATTACCCGAACTTAAATTGACATTTAATATAATTTCAGAGTTTTTCTTTCCGTATTTTAATGCATTTGAAATTAAATTGTTTAGTATTTTTTCCAATTTTTCATAATCTAACTGAACCATTATATCATCAGATAGATTTGTTTTGTACACTAACTTATTTTGTCCTTGCTGTGCTATATCTTTAAATGAAAAAAATAAATCATTTATAAATATATTTAGAGATTGATCTACTTTATTTAACCTTAACTCATTCTTTTCTAATTTTAACAACGTTAAAATTTCATTTGCATCTTTTATAACATTATTACTATTACTTAACGCTGAATTTGCATATTCTTTAATTTTTTTTGGGTTTTCAACATGCTGTATAATTAAATTAATGTAACCTATAATTAAGGTAATTGGAGTTCTAATTTCATGAGAAATATTCTCAAGGAAATGCGTTCTAAATTTTGTAAACTCTTTCTCTTTTTCTAAACTCAATTCCGCTTTTTCTTTTTTACGTTTTAGAATAAAATAGAAACTAAAAAAGCTAAATAGGAGCAACAAACCTCCTAGCACTCCTTTATAAATTAAAACGTTATTTCTATTAATTTCTTCATTAATTTTTAATTTTTGAATTGCTAGCTCTTTATCCTTTTGCTCTGTGTCAAATTTAACTCCATATTCTGCATATATCTTGCCTATTTTCATTTTACTTATAGAATCTTGAGTAACACTTAGCTGCATAAAATTTTCAATAATTTTATCTTTCTCACCAAGCAGTGTATAAATATCTATTGCCGTTTGATAATACTCTTTTTGAATTTCTGTGGTATTCGGGCCTTTATAAAAAATAGATTTAGGACCCTTAAATTTATTAAATTTATCAAAATAAATTTTAGCGTTTTTTATTTTATTTATTTTTATAGATGCTCGAGCTAGCAAAAGAGATCTTTCTAGTATATCAGTTGTATCCTTTTTTGATAAGCTTTTTTTTAAAAAAGACTCATAATAATTAATAACTTTCTCATATTCTTCAAAGTCAAAATAAAAATTTCCTAATAACGAAACATAAGGGGTTGATTCACGAAAATTTACACTATTATTTTCTTCCAATAAAACATCGATTGTTTTAAAATAAAATAAAGCTTCCTTTTTATTTAATAATTTAATTTCAATCATTACTAAATTCATATAATCAAACACCTTACCCCAAAAAAGATCGATTCCATGTTGTTTCATTGAAATATTCTCCTTAAATCCTATTCCTTGAGAGTAAAAAATTTTAGCTAATTTATACTGTCCCATCTCCCGATAGCAATATCCAATGTTGCTATAACTTCTCCCCATTTTAATACTATCATTCATTTCAATAGCAAAATCCAATGACTTCTTAAAATATTTCATAGTTATACTAAAATCCAAAATGTCATGATTAAGCCATCCTAACTCAACATTCACATAATGCATATATTCAAGATAATTCAATTTAGTTGCTAAGGAGTCAGATCTGTTCAAGTAAAAAAATGCTTTATCTTTATCTTTATACACTAACCGATAAGCCGTACCAATAATGTAATTTGATTTTATAAATATTGTATCACATTCACATTTTTCTGCCAAACGAATACTCTTTAAACCATAATAAAATATTGAATCTAACTCCCGTGCATTTTTAGCATTATTAGCCATTTCATAATAGTATGAAGCCTGATACTTAATACTTTTTTCTTTAAAATTTTCTTCTCTTTCATTTTGGGCATTTATAATACTGGTCAACATCATAAAAACCAAAACAACATATTCTTTTATCATAATCTAATCAATTTAAGACAAATATATCTTTAATTAAAAAAGGTTATGTGATATTTATCACTTAACTCTCCTTAAATAAAATAATTCTATTACTAAATCTTACTTGGGGCTTTAAACGTTGTAGCTTTTTTAAATTTAACTTTAAGAATTTCGAGTTCTATTAGCTTAGGTAAATGAAAATTATTATTCCTAAAGGAAGCTATTATAGACAAAAGATATTTATCATTTAAACCAAAAGACAATAATAATATATAAATACCTCCTATCTCCCTAATTTTTGAAATTCCAAAATTTGAAATTAAACTTGATGAAAAATTATTCCATATCTTTAAATTTTCGTTTTCTGAAATAGAAATTTTTTTATATTTCTTCCTTAATTTTTCTCTATAGAAATTAATTTCTTCATAATTTGATGCCATAACCAACATATAAACTCCTCTATTTATATTATTTATCTTTGAAAAATAGAAATTTCCCTTCTTTTCAATTCTAACATTTTTAGCTGATATTGGCTTTATGAGTTTTATTAATTGCTCTGCTTCTTTAGTATTATTTATTTCAATTTTTATTGAATCTACCCCTGACATAATAACTTCCATAACTATAGTTTGAAATTAAATTTGAATTAAAATAAGTGTAAAATAATTTCTATCTTCACTATTTCTCATTACTGATATTCCAAAATGTGTAAAATTTGGATTTTCAATAATTCTTTTATGCGCATCACTATTTAACCAGCCTGCTAAAACACCTCCTGATGAATTATAACCATAAGCTAAATTTTCTGCTACTGATTTGGCATTTGTATTAATTATTAATTTTTCAGATCTAATCGAAAAATTATCATGGCTTACTTTACCTTCTTGAATCATATAATTAGTATGATCATCTGCAACACTTGAAATTACAATTAGAGAACTTAAACTAGGTAATGCTTTGCTTTCTCTATACTTATTTAATAAAGTTTCTATTTCTATTTCTATTTGTGAAAATGTAACATTATCTATGTTTATTTCTTCTCTAGTTTCATTAAAATAAATCCCATTATCTTCTTTCTTACAAGAAATCACTGTAATCAAAAAAATATTAAAAATCAACTTTAATAACCCGAATCTTAATCCTTCATTGAACTTTGTTTTGAATATATTCATAACGTTGAATAGTTTTTTGAAAAATCGTCAAAAGAAACAGGTTTCCAGTTTCTATTACGAAAGTGATTGAGATATACCTCATAATTCTTCTTTACTATATCAATACTTGTTGAGTGACCCATTTTTTCATTTCTGCTTTCCATAATTGAATTATTTAACTCTAATCATAATTTTATATAACTTCTAATTAAAGTGATTGAATTAAGTATTTTTGCTTGATGATTTTACTCATTTGTTGCAAACTATAAAATTTAATAGTTTTCATTTTTTCTTATTTCTACCCAATAAGATATACACCTTTTTTCATTACTAATTCTTTAGGATTATGAAAAGAATTAGTAATTGATAAATCACATTAACCATTAGCAATAAAAGAATCAACCTCAAAAATCTATACTTTTTGTCCACTTTACACTTTCATAATTATTGTTGAAATATTTATAATTTTAGACAATTCTTTGACATTTTGTAATGGAAAAACGCTTCTAGTGTCGCTTCACCATATCTAGTAAAATTAAAGGATACTTTACTAAATTTAGTGTCTAAATCTTTAATAATCTTCAATACCTACACTTCATTTATTTGATATCTCAACCCAAAACTGTCTAATTAAATACTCATCCATTTCTTCCATTCTACTTGGATTTAAATATGAGTTGTGAAGGAAGCCTGTAGGTTTTGTCCCTTAACCAACTTAATATAAAACTTCCTTTGTTTTCACAACTCAAATCATCTTACCTATTTAAAAAAAATATCTTTTGTTTTTTATTTACTTTTTCTAACTTAAATTTTAGAGAAAGTAATTTTAACTTTATAATTATATATCAATTTTTAAATCGTTTAATTATCATATTGTACCAACTAGGGCACGAAACATAATTAGGGGTTTAATTTACGAGGGGTTGCTATTATATAATTCAATAAATCAATACTTTCTATTAAATAAAGTTTCTCTTGGGTTTAGAGTAGGTATCTTACCATTTATTAAAAGACCGTATCGTCTTATTTAAGACAAATTTATAGTTGACCTTCTAATTTAGCTGTTGTAATTTGGACAAATACTTTCTAATTTTAGACATGTCTCATTTTTTACTTTGAATTCGAATACTTTTTTTAAATATTATATCTAAACCCGAGAAGTTTAGACTTCTAAACAAAGTGGTTTTACTGTTTTTACCAAAAAAAGCTTCAATTAATAGTTGAAAGGAAAGGTGGGGACTCTCGTAGTAATTTAGAGACTAAATAGGACCCTAAATCTATTGTTTTTAAGAACAAACACTATGACTGCGTATTTAAGATTGGTTGGTGAAAATGGTATTCTGCTAATTAAGGTGTAGTTTTACATTTATTATCTCAATAAATAAACTTTTTAAAAGAGTTGTGCTAAGAGTGTTTAGAATATATACCCCACTATAATTCTACTAGAAGAAACTCCTGTTGCACAACTCTAATAAATTTGATTTTTAGTTTTTTTTATTATTATTTTATAATTCCAGGGTTTATTATAACAAACTCTGTCCTTCTATTTAGTTGATGTTCAACATCTGTACATTTAACGCCATTGAAACATTTATTAACTAATTCTGTCTCTCCATATCCTGTCCCAAATAGTCTATTTTTTTGTATTCCTTTTTCAATAATCCAATTCATTGTTGAAATAGCTCGTTTGTTTGATAATACCCAATTGTAATTATCTGGAGCTCTACTATCAGTATGCGAGCCTATTTGTACAACAATTCCTGGATATTTCATCATAATCTCTACTACACGTTCTAACTCTATTGCCGCATCATCTCGTATATCATCTTTATCTAAATCAAAATATATTGGATTTATATTTATCATTAAATGACCTCGAACCGTGATAAAATCACCTTGCTTTAGTAATAAATCTAAGTTCACTTTTAGACCATCTTCATTTGATGTTACAAACTCTTTAATATCTTCCTTATAATTTTCTTTTTCTCCTACAATTTTATACGTTTCTTCACAAGCTACCTTAAAATTAAATACGGCATCACTACCAACCAATATACTCTCTATCTTTTCTTTGCCTTTATATAAACTAACTAGAGTTCCTGGAAGTAAAACACCTGTATCTTTGTCTCGTGCTTGTCCAGAAACCTCTTGTGAAAAAACAACAGCTACAGGGTTTACTTCTGTAAAAGCATAAATATCATCAGATCCTTTTCCTCCTTTTCGATTTGAAGAAAAATACCCCCTGTTTTTACCCTTTTGTAAAACAAAACTAAAATCGTCTTTGTTACTATTAATAGGGAAGTCCAAATTTTTTGGCTCGTTATACACTCCGTTTGCCCCTAACCTAACTTCATAAACATCTAACCCCCCTTTAGAATCCGTAAATCCATTTGATGAGTAGTACAATACATCATTCTTACCCATAAAAGGAAATAACTCTTTTTTTGAAGTGTTTACTTGGTCTCCTAAATTTCTAGGTTCTCCATAACTCCCATCTGTATTAATATTTACAACATAAATATCTGTTAACCCATAACCTCCTGGCATATCTGAAACAAAATACAGTTTATCTTCAGCTTCATTTAATGTAGGATGACCCGTCTGATAATTATTATCATTAAAAGGCATTGCTTCTATGTTACTCCATTTGCCATCTTCTCCAATTTGTGCTTTGTAAAGCTGAATTAAATTCATCCCTGTAGAATCTTTTTTAAACTTTTTGTTTAAATAGTTATTTCTTGAAAAATAAACAGTCTTTAAATCCTTTGTGAAAACCGCATTGGATTCGTGAAATTTAGAATTTAATACTTTTGAAAATCGCTTAATATTGGTAATCTCACCACTAGCTTCAATCATCCCTTTGTATAACTCTAAATAGGGTTGATTATTAATTATCCAAACTTTATTTCTGATTGATTTATCTTTTCTTGCTGAGGCAAATATTGCCGTATTTTCACCGTAATAATTGACTCCGAAATCTGAATACTTTGTATTAGAAGAAATGTTTTTGATCGTATATCTTTCCTCTTGTGCATTTAAAAATGTTACACAACATACTAGTATTATAAGAATGCTTTTTTTCATCTTATCTTTTATATTTTTATATTAAAAAAATCTAGGGCTCTTTAGATTTCTATTATTAAACTCAAATAATAATAATATCTCATGTGATCCTGAATTAAAATCACTAAAACTTGAGGTCGTATAATCATAAGAGTATCCAATTCTAAAATCATCATTCACTTGAAATCCAACCAAACCACTTATAGAATCATTAATTCTATGTGACAACCCCACTTCAAACATATCATCAACCAATAAATTTGCTGAAATATCAATCGATAGTGGAGCTCCTGAAGTTGCTTTTATCATTGTAGAGGGTTTTAGCTTTATATTATTGCTTATTTCAAACACATAACCCGATGTGAAAAAATAATGCATCTTTTCTGAGGCTGAACTAACTTGTCCTCCGTCCTTTTCTAAATGTCTGGTCTCTAAAAAATTAGGTAATGACAATCCTGCATAGAATTTATCCGTGTAATAGTAAATACCCGCTCCAAAATTAGGAGACGTTTGATGTATTGGAACGTTTAGGGGGTCTGTTTCTATGACTGCTAATTCTCTAATATCTAAAAAGGTAACTCCTGCTTTTAAACCAAATGCTAATCTCCCTTCTTCTGAAGTGTTTATTGTATACGAAAAATCTGCATATACATTGTCTTCCTTTACAGGGCCTATCTCATCATGAATCACAGACAAACCTAAACCTACTGCTCTTCCTACTGGTGAATGTAATGACATCGTTACTGTTTTTGGCGCCCCTTCTATTCCCACCCATTGTGTTCTTCCTAACAACCCTATACTTGGAATTCCTTTTGATCCTGCATATGCAGGATTCAAAATATTCATATTATAAGTATACTGTGTATATTGAGGGTCTTGTTGCCCAAAAACGACTACTACTGTCATAAAGGTTAAAATACCTAAAAATATTTTTATTTTTTTCATGAAATTTGTTTAAATTTTTATTTAATTAGAGAGAGAATTTAATAGGATTCTCCCTCTAAAATTATTGTTATTACCTTCTTAAATAGATCCAACCCGTTTTTGGTGTACTTTGCTTACTATCATTATAATAAACAGTATAAAAATAAGTTCCTGTAGGTAACTCCTTACTTCCATAATTTAACCTTCCGTCCCACCACTGAGCAGCATCATTAGGATTACCGTTATGTGAATATTCATATACTTTATTCCCATACCTATTAACAATCTCCATACTAAAGTTTGGATATGATACTTTAATAAACTCCAAATCAAAAACTTCATTTATTCCATCTCCATTTGGTGTAAATAATTCAGGGTAAACAGTTGAAATTGGTGTAATTAAGGAAGCACAACCATAATCATCTTCATTATCATCACCATTATTTGGCGTAGAATCTACATCCTCTTGGTCAGCAGCTATAACTTCTGCACAATTGATATAATCTCCACTCTCTAAAACTGTAACATGTATTAATAAAACCTCTGTCTTTCCAATCTCTACAACATCAATGTCCCATACCCCTGAAAACGAATCATAGTTTCCTCTTGATGAACTAAAAAACTTAAACTTATACCCTGTTGGTAATAAATCTATTACTTGAACTCCTGAAGCCTCTGTTGGACCCTGATTCATAACTTGAATCTCAAATATAATTTCATCTCCTACAAGTGGAGTAGTCTCATCGTTTAAAACTGTTTTTGTTAAACTTAAATCTATAAACGCTACTGGTACTATAGCTACACTTCCTATGTTATTCGTTATATCTGGATCTGATTGAGCTGCAGTTACTATACTTGTGGTATTTGTAATTGTTTGATCTGCTGTTGCTGAATCAACTCTAACATCTATTGACAACATTGCTGTTTCTCCATTCGCTAAATCTCCAATAACCCATAAACCCGAACCATTATTGAAAGCTCCCAATGAATCATCACTCACATAAGTAACTCCTACTGGTAAATTATCTGTTAAACTTATACTTGTCGCATCACTAGGCCCATTATTCGTTACCGTTAATGTATACGTAATGATATCTCCCTCATTTGGAGTGCTATCACTCACTACTTTTGTCGTTACTAAATCTGAACTTGTAACTGTGATTGTTTCTGTTAAATCATCTAAAGTTGTATTGTCATCTACCTGATCTTGCATATGACTTACCGTATTAGTAAGTGAACTTCCTCCTGTTCCAACACCTACCAATGCCTCAATAGTAACTGTCTCTGTAACTCCAGAGGCTAACGTTCCTACCATCCAACTTGAAGAACTCCAAATTCCTACACTTGGAATTACTAATCCATAACTTAACCCTACTGGTAATACATCCGTTACTACCAAATTAGTAACTTCTGCTAATCCATTATTTGTCACCGTTATGGTATAAGTAATAGTATCTCCTTCATTTGGAACTGAATTGTCTACTACTTTAGTTAACACAATATCTGTACTATTATTAACTATAATTGATTCCTCTAAATCATCTGTCGTAGTATCTGGATCTGATTGAGCTCCTAAACCTGCTGTCGAAACATTCGTTATCGTTTGTCCTGCTGTACCCACATCTACCATTGCTACAATGTTTAACGTTGCCGTTTCTCCATTCGCTAAATCTCCAATAGCCCATAAACCCGAACCATTATTGAAAGCTCCCAATGAATCATCACTCACATAAGTAACTCCTACTGGTAAATTATCTGTTAAACTTACACTTGTCGCATCACTAGGCCCATTATTAGTTACCGTTAATGTATACGTAATGATGTTCCCCTCATTTGGAGTGCTATCACTCACTACTTTTGTCGTTATTAAATCTGAACTTGTAACTGTGATTGTTTCTGTTAAATCATCTCCTACATTGGTAAGGTCAACCTCATTACCTAATGCCGCCGTAACAGTATTGATAATTGTAGTACCTCCTTGATCAGAATTTACGATTGCACTAATTGTTAAGATTGCTGAACTTCCACTAGAAATCTCTCCTATTTCCCATAGACCTCCTGTATAGGTGTTTATAGAACCTCCTATAGCTAAATGTGAAAGATATGTGACTCCTACAGGTAAATTATCTGTTAAACTTACCTCTGTGGCATCACTCGGACCATTATTTACAACCGTTATGGTATAACTTATCGTATCTCCAATATTCGGTGTAGAATTATCAACTAGTTTTGTAGTTATTAAATCCGTAATTGAAACTGGAAAAGTAGTCGCAACATCTTGATCATTTTCAGATGGGTCTCCATTTCCTGGTACCGAATTAGGATCTGCTTGATCTACAAAAACTACTTCTGCGCTATTTGTATAATTCCCTGAAGAATTCACTCTCGCTGTTATTGTCAATGTTTCATTTAATCCATTAGCAATTGAACCAACAATCCAAGATCCTGTCACGCTATCATAAACCCCTACAGAAGCAACATCACTTACATATGTATAACCTGAAGGTAACTGGTCTACAACATTTATACTAGTTGCTGTATTCGGCCCATTGTTAGCTAACATAATTGTAAAAATCACATTCTCTCCAACATTTGGAGTAGTATTATCTACTGTTTTATCTAAAACTAAATCAGATGACTCAGGTATTGTTATTGTTACAACCGCAGTAGCACAACTTCCTGGTGCTGAATCTCCAATAGCTATTGCAAAACAAACTTCATACTCAACCGTTACAACAGTTCCTGCCTCTGAAATATCTGGAACATAACTCATTTCTCCCTTCATAGAGTCAAATGTAACACCTCCCATTGCTGAACCTCCTATTTGGGCTATTGAAATATTTGAACTCGGTATATAATCATCATTCTCTAAGATATCCATAACTCCTACATCATTAAATAATACAATGAAACTATCATCTATAGCTGTAGCCGTTAATGGAAAGTGATCCGTATCGTCTGGATTTCCATCATTGTCATCATCAGTGTCTACAATATCTGAAATTCCATCTCCATCATTGTCAGCTAAAACCGTTATTGTAACTGTCGCTGATGAACAATTTGAAAGATAAAATGTTTCACAAATTTGATATTCCAATGTGTAAATACCCACAGGCGTTGTCCCTGCAACATTTACCATTCCTGTTGCTGTATCTAATGTAATACCTGTATTTGTTGAACTAATTTCTGTTAAAATTACAGTTGCTGTAGTTGGTACTGAGTCTGAAAGGTTATCATTTGCCAAAACATCAACTACTGCAATACCTGATATCCCTTCTAAAATAGTTCCTGAATCAGCATTTGCTTCAAGATTTGAAGTAACCGTTAATAAAGCGGCTTCTGTGATCTGATCTACATCACACACATAAGAAGGTGTTGATATAACCGCTCTATATAAACTAGAATTCAATGAAGAATTTAACACATTGATTGTTAATACCGCAGTTGTTGCACCACTATAAACTCCTCCGTTAGTAATGTTATTCCAGGAACCTGATCCATTAAGTTGCTCTTGCCACTGATATTGTTCAATTACTCCTGTTCCTGAGGTAGCCGCTACAACATTAAAGGTTACATTACCTAACCCTGTAGTTTTGCTTATAGGTTGAATCGTAATTCCAATAGCAGCTATACTTTCTTGTAAATAATCATCAATACCATTTAAATCATTATCAGAAGGTAATGTATTATAATCTAATCCTGGTGTTATACCTGCACCTATAACAAACCCATTACCATCAACTACAGGTATTCCTGAACCAAAAAATCCATTACCATCTGAATCAGTCCCAGCGCCATAAACTTCATCTGTATCATTACAACCATCATTATCACTATCAGCATCTAAATAATTAGGGATGCCATCACCATCTGTGTCTATTATTTCTGAAGTTTTAACCACACTAACAAGGTCTAAAGCAGCTCCAGAATAAGTGTTACCACTCCCTGGTGGAATTGCACCAATTTTAATTGTAGTTTGAGTAGTAGTTGCTATAAAAGCTTCTTCAAAATAAAGCCAATTATTTGGCCCTCCAACTCCTGCTATTTTACCAACTGCTATTGTTGTCAAAGTTCTATTAATAATTGGTGAGTTATTTGAATCTATAACATATGCATTTAAAGTTACTATATCATCAACCAAATGTCCTATGTCTTCTCCCCATAGGAAAGAAAATTTATAACTCTGTCCAGGTATTGTATTTATTACTTGAAATATTTCATTTGGAACACCTCCTGTTACATTAGTATTACCAACAACATCAAGATATTGTATCCCATGATGAGCTGGAGCAAAAACATATCCATCGTACCATACCCATCCGTCCAAATTTTGAGTATAATTCCATCCAGTAAGAGTATTATTATTATAAGTAGCACCTATGAATGTGCCATTAGCTTCTGTAAACCCATTTGGATAAAGTGTCGTATCTGCAAAGTCATCTATTTCAAAAGATCCATTTATAATCAAATTTGTCAATCCTTCAATTTTATCTGATATACCATCATTATCATCATCAAGATCAATATAATCATACAAACCATCCCCATCAGTGTCTAATAAGTATAACACACTTGCCGTATCGGTAATCGCAGTGCCATCCAAGGCTCCTGAAATTGTTACTACTTCTGAAACTGTATTAGTCACTGTTGCTGAATAACTACCATCGCCATTGTCTGTAACCGCACTTACTACTGCTGATCCTGTACTGCTTAAAGTAACTGTTCCTCCAGATGAAGTCAACAAGTTCC
>Ga0209345_10001024_pt1 | contig 35520 bp, 39 predicted proteins | sample Cruoilmetagenom7_FD_187294 | JGI IMG/M metagenome (GOLD analysis project Ga0209345, IMG submission 187294) | Oil polluted marine microbial communities from Coal Oil Point, Santa Barbara, California, USA - Sample 7 (SPAdes) (version 2) | ecosystem: Environmental > Aquatic > Marine > Oil seeps ...
GTTTTGATTCCGCCGCGCAGCTCTCTCGGAAATTTTGAGCTTTTCGCGCAACGCAACCCTCAGCCATTGACCGCTACACCTCGTTTGCGCTACCCTGTGTGGCATGACACGAATTATCAGCAGATCCGAGTTAGGGCGATGGGCTGGTGTCAACAAATCCACCTCCGCCCGCGCTTGCAAAAAACACCTCTCCGATGCCGTAGTACCTGACGGCGTGGATGTCGAGCACCCGCTTGTTCGCCAATGGCTCAGCGAGCACGGCGTGGACGAGTTGCCCCCGAAGCAGGACGCACCTAAGCCGAAAGGTAAAAAACGGGTGCGAAAGAAAGCCGTAGCTAAGACCCCTCCCAAACAATCGCCGCCAGCAGAGACCAAACCGGTTCACGCGCACGACCTGGAACACCTCGAAGATTTAACAATTCGAGAAGTCGTGATGCGCTACGGATCGGTCGATGGTTTCAAAAGATTTGTTGACAGTCTCAAAAGTATTTCAGAATTTAAGTACAAAGAGCTGCGGGCAAAACAGCAACGCGGTGATCTGATTGACCGTCAAAAAGTCGCCGGTTTAGTTTTCCCAATGATCGATGTTGCTTTTTCTCGACTGGTAACAGACGTCCCGGTGGCGGTGAGTAAGTCCGTTGTGGCCAGAGTTCAATCCGGCGGCCCTGAAACCTACACCGACGTGCAAAAAATCATTCGTGACGCCAATAGTCGAGTACTTAAAAACGTTAAGCAGTCCGCCATGAATTTGGAGATTTTAAACGATGCAAATTGAACACGTACCCCCCGGCAACTTACGAGTTGCCGCCAATAATTCGCGCACGCATTCCAGTGAGCAGGTAGACCAGATTTCGGTTGAGGGCGATTTATGGTTGATGGGCGGCCACCGGGTAATGTGCGGCGATAGTACCAGCATCGATGCCGTCGAGAAATTATGTGGCGGCGAAAAGGCTCAATTGCTCCACGCCGATCCGCCGTATGGGATGGGAAAGCAAAAAGACGGCGTGCAAAATGACAATCTTTACTGTGAAGACTTGGATCAGTTTCAAATGGAGTGGTGGAACACGTTCCGCCTGTTCGTCCATGAAAACGCGAGCGCATACATTTGGGGCAACGCGCCGGATTTGTGGCGTTTATGGTACCAAGGGGGTCTGGCTGATTCGGAAGTACTCTGCCTTCGCAATGAGATAGTTTGGGACAAAAAGAGCGTGCCGGGCATGGCTTCGGATCTTATGACTCAGTTCCCGGAAGCCTCCGAGCGGTGTTTATATTTTCAACTGGGCGAGCAATTTTTGGGGAACGTTAACGCCGATCAATATTGGGAAGGTTGGGACGCTATTCGCGGTTATCTGGAAGAACAAGCGACTGCCGCCGGTTTAACACCTGGCAAAAGTCGAGAAATTACCGGCGTGCAAATGTACGCGCATTGGTTTTCAAAGTCTCAATGGTCGTTAATTTCTGAGAAACATTACACTGGCCTGCAGGCTAATTTGCCCGAATTTTTCCAGAAACCTTACTCAGAAATCCGACGAATTTACGACGAAATCAAAGGCGGGTACCGCAATCACGTTAACGGGATTCAAGGGGGTATGCGGTCTTATTTCGACAACGCCCATGATGCAATGCGCGATGTTTGGGAGTTTTCCCGAGTGGTCGGAGACGAACGCCATGGCCATGCAACCCCGAAACCGGTGGAAATGATGGAACGGGTCATGCGAACCAGTCTCCCGCGCGAGGGGCTTTGTTTTGAGCCTTTCGGGGGCTCAGGCTCAACGTTGATCGGGGCCGAACGAACAGGCCGCCGGTGTTTTTCCATGGAGCTCACGCCCGCGTATGTCGATGTGATGGTTCGACGTTGGCAGAAGTTGACCGGCCAACAAGCGGTGAATGCTGAAACAGGTCAGACGTTCGACGCTCATGCAACTTCGTGAAATACTGGCGTTAACTGCCGAGCAAGCTATTGAAAAATCCAAAAGTGCCGACGCTGATACTCAAGCCTTGGTGCGTTTTTTGGTGGCCAAAATTCAGACCAAAGAACACCATCCGCTGATCAAATATATCGAAAACGAAAAGGCAATCGACCTGCTCGAAGATCCGTATAACGAATACCGCCGGATGGAAGTCACCACCCTAACAAAACTCATTCAAGCCAAAGCGCGCGACCTTCCTCTCGCGTCAATTATCGCTGTGATTTACATTGTGCAATCGGTGGCGGCTGGCGAACCGATGCGGCTTAAATTTACCCCGCGCGTTGAGCTTATGGCCATCAACCACGAACTGGACGACGACGACGATCACTGGTTAGCGGTCCAGGTCCAAGGGTTAACTGACGAAAAAATGACCGTTATGGTAAGCCAATGGGCTGAGGAGAAACGATATTTGCCGCCGCAAGTAACACCGATGCCGGGGTTCTATTCGTATGATGTCGCTCCGTTTTTGCGAGAAATTGCGGACTGTTTGTGCTTAGACTCTCCCGTGCGCGAGTTCGATTTTATGAAAGGCGCTCAGATTGGGGCGACGGTTGGCGTCTTGGAAAATGCCATCGGGTATATTATCGATCATGTGAAAGTCGCACCAACCATGCTATTGACAGCGGACGCCGAATTGGCACAACTTCGGATGGAGTCCTACATTACGCCCATGCTGCAGCACTCGGATTTGATGCACTTAATCCAATCAGCGGACACCACCAATAGTCGAAAAACTGGTAAGACTGATAAAAAACTAGAGTGGACAGGGGGCGGTTTTCTCGTTCCTTTTGGTGCGCGTAATGCTGATAAACTTCGCTCAATATCGATCCAGTATTTATTGGAAGATGAGTGCGATGCGTTCCCGGATAAAGTCGGAAAAGATGGTGACCCGCAAAAATTAGCTGAAGCACGAACCAAGGCATATCACGAAAGCCGAAAAATCGCCCGAGTTTCCACACCCTTGCTTTTAGGTTCTAGTCGTATTGCCCGAGGTTTTGAACGAGGGGATCAGCGCAGATATTTTATGCCATGCAAAGGGTGTGGCGAAAAGCAAGTACTCGTTTTTCAAGGCGGAAAAAATAAAACGGACGAAAAGCGTCACGGTTTAATTTGGGAGACAGACGAACACGGTGCCTTAGTGCCGGATTCGGTTCGCTATGTCTGCAAATTTTGCGACCACCAACATATCAACGCCGATAAATCGTGGATGCTTCCGCGCGGAGAATGGCGGCCAACGAGTCACGCTCGCGACCCTAATCACCGGAGCTACCATATTTCCGCGCTATACTCACCGACCGGAATGTACCCATGGGAGGCCATCGTTCGAGATTGGTTGGAAGCGTGGGACGAAGAAGCAAACCAAGTGCGAGACGTTACCTTGCTGCAAGAATTTTACAATAATAATCTCGGAATGCCGTTTGAAGTGATGGGATCGAAAGTTCGGTTTACTAGCGTATCGGCGCATCGTCGACCGCATTACAAACTGGGTCAAATTCCGAATAAATACGCCGAGGAATATTGCGGATCGGTTATTTTATTTCTCACTTGCCAAGTTGATGTGCACAAAAATAATCTAGCCGTCTCCGTGATGGGGTGGACCCGTGACGCTAAGTGTTTTGTGATCGACTACTGGCGTTTTGAAGTTGAAAGCGGAGAAGATGACTGCAGCGAAATATCCAGTCCGGTTTGGGGGCGACTTCGTTCACTACTCGAGGAGAGTATCTACACCGCCGACGATGGCAAAGTATATTCGATCACTATGACGCTGGTCGATGCCGGTTATGCCAACGATACCGTGACCACGTTTTGTTCGGACTATACTTCCGGCGTTTACCCAATTTTAGGACGTGACCGACCAGGTAAAAACCAAACGATTAAAGAATTTGCTGAATTTACCACGCAAGCGGGAACGGTTGGGTACCGAATACTGGTTGATCACTACAAAGACCGGATCGCGCCGGTTCTTCGCCGTGAATGGTCCGAGGATGCCGGACCACAAAAGCGGTACCACTTCAACGCGCCTGTCGATTTATCCGATAAGCAGTTGAAAGAATTAACTGTCGAAAGTCGTCGCGAAAAACTAGACGATAACGGAAATGTGACCTACTACTGGCACCGCCCAGGCAACGCGCGCAATGAGCTTTGGGATTTACTCGGGTACGGACACGCCGCCGTTGAGATACTAGCGTGGGCAATTTGTATCCAACATTTCGAGCTTGAGACGATTGATTGGACACAGTTTTGGGACTACATCGAAGGCGATGCGCTTTACTATCGAGAGAAGTAAGGCTATCCTATAGGCCACAGATTTAAAATCTTTCTTCCACTAAAACCGGCGGGGCTTAGAAAATGTAATGGATCGTGATTTTATTGAAGCACGTATTACTGCCACCAAGGCGCAAATCGTAGCTTATGAAACCGCTGCAGACGCATTAGCGACCGGCGGGATTCAATCGTATACCTTGGATACTGGCCAGACGCGACAAACTGTCACTCGTCTGGATCTTGCCGCGCTGCAAAAAACTATTGATTCGCTATACAACCGATGCGCTACTCTTGAGGCACGACTTAATGGCGGAACGTTAACAGCGAGGCCAGCTTGGTGAATATATTCCAGAGACTTTTCGGGGCTTCGGCTACCGACTTAGAACCAACGGGAGGCCCTTCGACAGCAATGCTTGTGGACGAGCTTGAGGCGTATACTTATGCCGGGCAGCAGCATCTTTCCGGTTTTGAGCATTCGATCCACGACGGCGGCAAATTCTTTGGCGGTTTCGGCACTACTCAAATTCAGCACACGGACTATTGGACATTGCGCCAACGTTCCGCCCAACTATTCAATGATAATCTTTATGCGAAAGGCCTTATCCGCCGATTAGTAACAAATGAAATTAATACCGGATTGACGCCAGAGGCTTCCCCAGACGAGGCGATAATTGGCGTCCCCGAAGAAAGTCTGGACGATTGGACAGAAACAGTCGAGAACCGATTCGCTATATGGGGCAAAAACCCCGAGCTTTGCGATTGGAAGCGGGCTGATACGTTCGGAGCTATTCAGCGAGCGGCACGCATGGAGGCGCTAATAAGCGGCGACGTGTTGGTTGTTGCCCGTAGTTCAAGACGAACAGGATTACCAACCATTCAGCTTATCAGCGGTGATAAAGTACAAACACCTTTAGGCGACCAATCAAATGTTCGAAAAGGCCATAAAATTGCCCACGGTGTCGAAATGGATTCAGAGGGGCGCGTTGTGGCTCATTGGGTTCGTCAAAAAGACCGTAAATTTAAACGTCTTCCTGCTTTCGGTGAGAAATCAGGCCGTCGTATTTCTTGGCTAGTTTACGGCACAGAGCGGCGTTTGGACGAAGTTCGTGGCCAGCCGATACTTGCGCTTGTCATGCAATCGCTTAAAGAGATTGACCGGTATCGAGATTCGACTCAACGCAAAGCGGTGATCAATTCTATTCTTGCCATGTTCATCAAAAAAGGTGAGGACAAGATGGGCACGCTACCTGTTACGGGCGGAGCGGTTCGGCGCGACCAGGCAACCGTGACCGATACCGATGGCACGAACCGTACATTTAATTTAGCTTCGCAGATACCAGGTGCAATCATGGAAGAATTGCAAACCGGAGAAGAACCCGTGCTGATGGGTGGCCAAGGGACAGACACTAACTTTGGCGTGTTCGAGGAGGCAATTGTACAGGCCGTTGCTTGGGCTAATGAAATACCGCCTGAAATTTTACGCCTTGCTTTCTCTAATAATTACAGTGCCAGCCAAGCGGCGATCAATGAATTTAAAATTTACCTCAATAAAATCTGGGCTCAATGGGGCGAAACCTTTTGCACACCAATCTATATCGAGTGGCTAATCAGCGAAACTTTAATGCAGAAAATCATTGCGCCTAGTCTTTTATCATCGTGGCGTGACCCAAAACAGTATGATGTTTTCGGCGCTTGGGTTTGCACCGAATGGTACGGCGCAATCAAGCCGAGCACTGACATGCTCAAACAGGTGAAAGCCAGCGACCTATTGGTGGCGGGCGCATATTCTACTCGCGCGCGTGAGGCCCGGATTACCACCGGCACAAAATACAGTAAAAACGTTAAACGCTTGAAGCGCGAAAACGAGCAGCTAGTTGAGGCCATGCGCCCGATGGCGGAATTTAAACAAGAATTTAATGAGCCTGAAGAAGAAACACCTGCAGGCGGGGAAGCAACCGCCGCCATGACAGAGGCGATAGTTGAGGCGCTTGAAGACTCAAATGTTAGCGGGGATTTTATCGAAGGCTTTATGGAAGTGCTGGAAAATGTCGGATGATAATAAACTAGAAGGCCGTAAGGCGGCGCTGGCTATCGTTCAAAAGATAAACCAGAACAAAGAGCCGCCATCGGAGCCGGAATCGTTTGACGGCCTTGTGCAGGCGATTGAAGCATTGGCCGAAAGTCGTCCTGATATGTCAGGCGCGCTTGAAGTTATCGCTGAAAAGCTGGGCGAACTTAAAAAAGACGATTTAGATTTTTCTGCAATTGTTCAGGCGATTAAATCAATCGAGCTGGATGCGAGTATAGACCTCGAGCCGATTGCATTACAGATTGAAGCGTTAGCAGAGCGACCAGGTACAGACCTTTCCCCCGTAGTCGATAAACTTGACGAAATCAAAAAAGCGATGGAAAATAACACGAAAGTACTCTCCGATTTAGTGAACGTTGCTAAAGCGGCAAAAGTCGTCACATACGATGGTGTGGGGCGGATCACTGAAATAAAACTTAAAGGATAATAAAATGCATAAATTTATCATGGCTATGGTTTTTTGCCTATTCGCCACCACCGTTTCTGCTGACGAAAGTTTCACACTTTGGGGGCAGGACACCACGCTTACTCCGCCGTTTACGGACGGGTTAGTAGCGACCAGCCCGGTCATAGCTAACAACTCAGGGACGATTTATAAAAGCCTTGAGATTGTCATTAATTACGTCGATATTACGCCGGATCAAGCCGACAGTGTGCCAGCTAATTTTAAATTAACAGCTATTGTTGAAGGACAAGTGGGCGGCGAGTGGTATCCTATCGCGGCACAGTTTGACGGGTACCATAATTCCGACAACGGGCCTTTGCAAACGATCCTATTAGAGCCATCTGCCCCCGACACTAATTCGGTGCCCGTCCTCGTGGCAGTTGGTAATAAAATTGTGGCCAAGCAAAACTATAACCAAGGTGTGCTCGGCGAGAAGTTCCGCGTTAGTTTTTACGTCGACCCTAATGCTTCGGCACCCCTAACCTCGCTCACACTGCGAGCGTCAGGAAGGATGTTCAACGAACAATGATCCTTGCCGCCGGTTGCCCCTACTGCCAGAGCCGTACTTTCGAGTGTGATACACCGGAAGTCGCACCGGAAGTATATGAGAACATTTGCAAAAGTTGCGGAAAGACGTCTTACCATATTGAAGAAACCAATGAACAGGTGAAAGAATGGCCGCCGTCGTAGTTGCCGCAGATAATCTTCGTGCGGACAACATGGATGCCCTGACCGATGTCACTGGTATCGGTGGCGGAGCGGGGCCAGGACTAGAGCCGGACATTGCTTATCAAGGTGCAACTGTCGTCGCCGCTATATCTCGAAAAGTTGGGACAGCTCAGCGCGGGTTTTACACCACGACGGGGGCTACCCGTGACATGACCGCCGCGCGTAGAACAACCGTAATAATGAAAGTGGCCATCGGTAACTGGGCTGCACTAGATCCGCAGACGACACCCGGACTACGGTTAAGCGTTGGATCAGGCCCCAGTGACTTTTACAGCTACGACCAAGCACTTTTTGTAAATTATCCCGCCCGAGGAGGGTTCATTTTTGTCCCCATCGACCCTGGCATCGCTTCCCATAGAGACGGTACAACAGGCACCCCCGTAGTAAGTGCGGCGGACTATTTCGCTATTGAGGCGGACTTTAATGCTACGTCAAAAGCTGAAAACGTAGTCATGGATGCGGTAGATATCGGTGCGGGGCTTAATCTTACTGGCGGAGACGGCGGCGATGCTGACGGGGTTTTTCAGGACTACGTAGACCATGACGAAGGCACGGTTGGCAACCGTTTCGCTTTCGTCGTGTCTCAAGAAGGTATCCCTTTTGTACTGGGTCGCCTTTGGATCGGACAAAACATTTCACAGGCGTCGGTTGCCACGGAGTTCACTGATTCTAATAAAACGGTCGTTTTCCCGGACGGATTGTTTGCCGCAGGGTTTAGCGGCCTATCTTTTGACCTTGGCAACGCCTCGACTGTCGTCGATATTTCCGGCTGTTCGTTTATCGGACGAGGCACAACCACGGGCGAAGACACACGCCCTACCCATACAGTCACGGGTACGACGGGAACGGCTACAGTAGACGCCTCCTTGTTTTTGAATTTTGCGGCAATCAGTCCTACCAGCGTGGGGGTTTACTCGTCCTGCACCTTTGAGGCTTGCGGCCAAATCACTGCGGCGGGTGCGGATTTTTCCAACAGTGCCGTGTCTAATAGTACCGCCGCCAGTGCGTTGCTTTGGAACGTAGCTACCGACACCGACGGGCTGTTGGACGGTGTTCGTTTTACTTCGGCGGGCACGGGCCACGCAATAGAACTCGGGTCTAACACCCCCGCGACAATAAATTTCAATGAGCAGGAGTACACCGGCTACGCGGGCGTGGACGGATCTACAGGTAACGAGGTTCTATACAACAATTCCGGCAAAGCAATAACGATCAACTATACTGGCGTTGCCCCGACGGTTAGAAACGGTGCCGGAGCCAGCACAACGCTAGTTAACACGATTAATTACACGATTACCGGTTTAGATCAAAATGCAGTGGTAACGATAGTGGACATCACTACCCCGACGAGTCCGTCTCTGCTGTTCGAGGAAACCGCAGGCGTTGATAATGTCGTGACTTATGCTTTCGATGGTGCTTTAATAGGCACAGCGATAGGCGTGTATGCGCGAAACACAACCATTAAAAACCAAGAATTTGACGATGTGCTACCTGCGGTTGATACCTCGTTTCCGATTTCACAGGTTGCCGACACTGTTTATATTTAAGAGGTTATTATCATGGCAAAGATTGTAGACCCCGATCAAATTAATGACGGGACAGAGGCAGTTTATAACACCACACTTTTAACCGTACAATATCTTGTTGCGGGCAACTTGGATGATAACTCCCCCGGCAAAAGTTCCGGTGTTACAGGACAAGCGGCATACTCCGCATCTAAAGATCATATTTTAGCAAGCGCTAGTTTAAGGCGACACAGGTCACCCTACGACCCTGTTTTTGACGCGTCGTTCTTGGTTAAAGACGGCTGGGATTTCGCAGATCAACAATCACGCGATTTGCTCCGTGACGCGGGCTTCAGGGTTACAGTAACCGGACAAGAACTCGCATGTATAATCGGTTTGCAGTCCGCTGGTGCGCTAGACCAACTCTACTATCAGCAAGTTCTCGGGTTTACTTCCGCGACCGTTGACTTCGATAAAACCGGCGACCTTAACGAATTAATCGAAATATTCGACGGGGCGGCCAGCGATAGGCGAGACTTCTTAAAAGTTTTTAACCGTATTGAAGGAAAACTTTACTCGGAAGGAAACCTTCTTATCGATCAGGATTTGGCTGCGCTTACTTTCATTGCCTATAGGTTGCCGCTAGGAAATGGCGACGACCCTAATAACAACACATCCGACGCTACTATTGACGGCAACGCACCCTACACAGGCATGTCACTGTCTTTTGTGCAAGGTAGCGGATTTACGACTTTCGCGAACAGCACGGTGTATCCTGCAGGCGCGGTAGTCCTTGACCCCGCCGTTCAATCCGGCGGGTCGTCTAACGGCACATGGTGGTTCACCCCCGGAGGCGGAACGTCTAACGGGGCGAACACTGGCGTCGACACAGGTATCACTGATTGGGAAAGTTTTGCAGGTGAACGTCAAATCGGCGACGAGTGGTTCGCGTATAACCGAATAATCGCAGGTAACGCGGGGACAGATATTGAAGTCCACGAGTGGGCGAAACGTCAGTTACGCCTTACCACCGACATTAACGCCGACGCGATCGGCTCGCCTAACCAAGATGGTTTCGGCGCGGTCAACGGCGAGGTTGCACGTTTGCTCACACAGATAGTTGGCGGCATGGCTACTTTCGGCGGAGTATTCATAGACAATTTTGATTCTAGCTCCAGAGCGACCGCGACTTTTAATGATATTACCGTGGACGGGGGCGGCCTTGATGCGGAATCCGTACCGGTAACGTTTACGGGACGAACGTTCCCGTTTAGTTCTGCAGGTAACTTCGTGTTTAGCCAGAACGGTGTTGACGAAACAAACGTCGATACGTTTTACGACGCATACTTCAAATATACCCGCCGTGACACTAATACTGATGTAGCGGTGACCAGTGCGGCTACGAATACCGCCACCATCACAAGTACCTTAATTGATTTATCAATTTATACGGCTAACGACTGGGTCGAGCTATCAGGTTTCGCTAATTCTGAAAATAATGGACTCTTTCAGGTGACAGGCACGCCAACGGCAAACAGCATGGACGTAGTTAAAACACGTGAGCCTAACACCGTTCTGGTTGACGAAACCGTAGGCCCCACCGTTAGTGTTGACGACAATCCGTTCAATACGGACGACGCTGTTATCGTCAATGACGATACTGGCACGCCGATTACCGGCCAAATTACACAAATTAACGAACCCTTCACTTTTGCCTATGACACTAACGTGCAAGGCGGGCGTGTCGCGGGAACCGACGCTCCGATAGTAATCGTGGCTCAAGGTTTAAACGACGCCAAATGGGGCGAAGCTCAATTCACAATTACACGCGCAGTCGGCCTATCGTTCCCTGTGAACCTTTTGGACGAATCTGTATACAATAACCCGTAAGCTAGGAGTATAGGGCAATGAGCTTGCAACAATTAATGACACATGAAACCATCGAGGCGCGTCGCGCAAAATTGCGCAACGAGAGTACGGAGAAACACCTAGCTTTGAAAGCGCGTCGGTATGCTTTTTTCCGAATGCAAAATTTTTTAGAAGGCGGTACGGTCCCGGAGGCGGAACACGCCGCGACTGTAAAAGAAGTCGAGGCAGAAATCGCCCCACTAGGGGGTGTTTTAGAATTTGCCAAAAAGTGGGACTTTGACCCTTTGACTGGGAAAATTATTAGTCGAGACCGTTCGGTGTGGAAAGCCCATGATGAATTTATGGAACGGGCGGCACCCTGCCTCGGTTCTAAAGAGGCCGAAATGATGGAACGCAATATCGCTCACGAGGCACTGATGCGCGAAAAAAAAACGCCTGCCACGGAGCATTAAACCATGGCCGCAAAGGCGATATTTGATGTCACCAACCGACGTATAGAAATAATCGAGCCGCCGGTTAACGGTGTTTCGACGATTGACATACGCGTCGATTTATATAGTGACGGAAAAGAGGACTGGGAGCTTAACGCTGATGATGAACGGTCGCACCGGTTCCCGTTTATCACTAGCCAGACGGCAGGCCAAGAAACCAGCGGAGGACGCACCGAACCAGTTTTCTTTCGTCTTCGTAACGGTATCGAAGGTTGGCGAATACTTCCTCACGATTCTGATCATGTTTTAACTTTGATCGGAACTCTCGTTCCTAACGATGAAACAGTCCCCTTAGCCGAGCCAAGACCAGGCAGAACGATAGTCATATTGACCGACGGTTCGGAGGTTGCTCAGCTAACTCAAGGCAACACCCTGTCCATTGCGCAACAAACTCAACTGTCAGACGTACACGGCCAAGTCGTTCGGTCGGTGTTCATTGACACTGAAAAGCTAGCCGCAGGTAACGGATACCAGCAAACACCATTTAACACTTGGACGGCGGCGGTTGATTACGCCGAAGAAAATAATTTAGTTAACCTTGTTTTACTGGCTGATGCGGTAGTTGATAGGCAGCTTAAAAACTTCGTGATTGACGGCGTTGGCGTCCCGGCCATTGACTTAAACGGGCAAATAATGGACAACACTATCGTCCGGCGTTGCCAAGTGACAGGTAGCTATACCGGCCAAATGCAAGCTAATGAATCGGCGCTTGTGAATCTTTCTGGAATGGCAGGTGTTTTTCTTACTGTTACTGCTGCGGGAACTTTGACAGTCGCGCCTAACAGTAATTTATTCATATCGAGAGTTGCGCCTGCGATTGCCGCCCAACCTTGGACGCTTAGTATGAACAGTGGGCAGCCTTCGCAAGCCGCCGTGCATAACATAACGGGCGGCCTAATTGTTACCAACATGGATCATGCGGGGGATGTTCTTCATTTACATTTTGCGCAAGGAGAGCTTACTATTGACGCCAGTTGCACCCTTGGCGGTCTAGTCGTTACTGGCGATGTTAAAATAAATAATAATTCGGCAGGTACAACTCTCGTCGACAAGACGACCAGCACACTAACCACGGACATTCATAAGCTACACGGACTAGAACTCGGAAACCCGATGACCGTGACGCCAGCCAGCCGTAAAACTCAGGACAATAGTCTTGATCAAGTGATTACGGGAGACGGCGAGACAACCAGTACGGTGACGCGCCAATGAGCTTGAAATCTTTAGGCATTGCTTCGCTAGGTTTGCTGAAGAAAGCAATCAAGCAGGCGTTGCATATTACGTCTAACGGATTGATCAGAATAGGTGAGGGGGATAAGGAAGAAATCTTTATCCAGCCAGGTGCTATGACTTTAGCAGCAAAGCGAGTAGAATTGCCAGATACACTCGCGGGAAATAACCTTGCTGTACTATTGACAAATCATAGTTTATTATAACCCCCAGAGAAAAGGACAAATTATGTGGCTAATTCTAACAGCAGTACGTGAAGCTCTTGAGCAGGCACAGCGCAATGGCGTGATGCCTACCGCTGAGCAACAAATACAGTTCGAGTCCAGGTTTAACGCTTTCAACGAAGATGGCACTCCTCGCAATCGGCTGCTAACCGTTGTTGATGATAAAGCAGAAATAGAAATCAAAGGCGTACTCACGAAAGCGCCAAGTTTTTTCGCTATGCTTTTTGGCGGTGGAAATACTACCTACCCTGAAATAATTTCAGCACTTGCAGAAGCCGACAGGAATGATAGTGTCCAAAGCGCCACCATTGCGGTGGATAGTCCCGGCGGCCATTTTGAGGGACTGTTTGACGTTTTGGCAGCAATTGAAACATTTAGTAAACCTTTAAAAGTTAACGTAACCGGCACAGCAGCTTCGGCGGCTTTCGCTATTGCGGCTAAAGCTGATTCAATCGAAGCGGCAAACAAAGCTGTACGAATTGGAAGTATTGGCGTAGCGGCCACGATTGGGGTCGAAGATAACGAAGTCACGATCACAAGTACCGCCGCTCCGAAGAAACGCCCAGACGTTACCACAGAAGAAGGCAAGGCCATGGTTCGGGAAGAATTGGACGCCATGCACGAAATATTCGCCGATGCGATTGCCACCGGCAGAGACACTACAGTCGAAAATGTTAACGCTCGCTTTGGTCAAGGTGCTACACTCTTGGCGGAAGCGGCATTAAAACGCGGTATGATTGACGCCATAGCGGGTTCCCCGTTGAAAATAGTTAAGAGTACTAAACCAACCACCGCCAGCGGCGGATTAAAACCGGAGACCGGAAATATGGATCTTTCAACACTGAAAGCCCAGCATCCCGCCGTATACGCGGCGGCTATGCAAGATGGGGCAACCAAAGAGCGCGACCGTGTGTCGGCGCATTTAACCATGGGTGAAGCCTCGGGCGACATGAACACAGCTATTACAGCCGTAAAGGACGGGGCAGGAATGACCGCCAATTTACAGGCAACGTATATGGCTGCGGGCATGAACCGAAGCGATTCTGCTAACCGTCAAAGTGACGACGATGATGCAGGTAACGCCGCCAATAGCGCGGACGATAGCGACAACGCTTCGGCCAGTGACAGTAATGTTGCTGACCTAGTTGCTGCTAAACTCGGCTATACAGAGGAGTAAGCGGACATGGCTAACATTAGAATTGAAAACGTAGATATCGGGAGCATCATCCTTGAAGAAGGAAAGTTCCGTGATGATTTACTGACCGTTGGCGGCGCAGTAACCGTTTTGGAAGGAACTATTCTGGCGCGTGATTCTATCTCGCTAAAGTTGGTGCCTTTCGTTAAGGGCGGCGTTACCAACGAGAATGGTATTCCTAAAGCGATTTTAACTTATGAAGTTGCTTCAACGGGTGCAGGCGATATTGCTATACGCGATATGGTTTCGGGTTCGGTACGTGCCGAACGTTTAGTTATTGATGCTGATGGCGATGCCACCAATGTTGATAATGCAGTTCTTGATCAATTGCGCGATTATTCGCTTGTTTCAATTGATGTGCAAGAACTTAACATTTTAGATAACCAATAGGAGAGCGGACATGAGTGGTTCTAATACAACGCGTATGATTCGTGTTTACAACCAGATGGCTCAGCCGATGCTGTTCCTATCCGGTTTTTTCCAAAGCCCGCCTGAAAATTTCCACACTACCGAAGAAGTCGAAATCGATATTGTTCGTAGTGATGAAGATATTTCGATAGTGGTTCAGGATTTGAGTACAGGCTACCGAATGAACTCGGAAGACCTATACACCAACAAAGGCTTTAAACCGCCTATCCACAAAGAAGCGTTGCCGATTAATTCGCACGATCTGATTAAGCGTATGCCGGGTGAGAATCCGTTTGAATCGCCAGATTTTAGAGCGAACGTAATCACGCGCCTCTTTAACGGCATGACAAAGATCGAGCGTAAAATTCGCCGTTCAGTCGAGCTGCAAGCCTCGCAGGTTTTGCAGACCGGTATTGTCACGTTGACGGATATTAACGGCGTCGCGCTTTATACGCTCGACTATAAGCCGAAGGCAACACACTTTCCGACTGCAGGAACTTCTTGGGCGTCTGCTACTGGTGCTCAGAAAATGGCTGACCTTACCGCTTTGGGTGAGATTATCCGAAACGATGGTCTGGGCGACCCTGATCAACTTATCTTCGGCATCGACGCTTTTGAGAACTTCATCAGTGACACAGACGTTCAGACTCGTTTAGATACGAGACGCATCGAACTTGGTGGCGTAGCACCTGAATCGCGCGGCAATGGAGCAACGTTCCAGGGCTGGATTCGTTTAGGTAACTATCGCTATGAGATGTGGACGTATGCGGGACGATATAAGGACCCTCAGACGGGCAACAAACTTTCGTACATTGATACCGGTAAGATCGTCATTCGTGACAGTCAAGGCCGATTAGATGCGACGTTTGGCGCTATTCCGAACATCGGGGCGTTGTTAGGTAATCAGCAGACTAGCTTATTGCCTGAATTGCCAGGTCGAATCAATAACACGGCTGGCGGTATGGATTTATTCACTAACGCTTGGTTGTCCGCTGATGGCGAGCAATTGTTCGGCGGAGTGGGTGCGCGTCCGTTGATGATCCCAACGGCCATCGATACTTATGGTTGTTTAGATACTCAGTTGTAATTTGGTATCCTACGTTTGCCGCCTTGTCATGTGGGCGGCACTTTTTTAAACTTAAAATAGGGGTAAGATTATGCCTAGCAATAAAGATTTAGAAGCATCAATTAATGAAGCGGCTGAAACATTGGGCGTAGATGCGCCGGACGTATCAGATGCAAATAACGCACAACGTGCGGAAATTTTGAAAGAAATGAACGCTGAAATTGAAGCGGCAAAAGCCGAGAAAGAAAGACTCGAGCTTAAAGAATTAGAAGCGCAAGCCGAAGAAGATTCAGCGGCGGCAGCACTACTAGCTAAAAAACAAGCCGAGGCCAAAAAAGCCGAAGCTGAAAAACTCCCGGAGTATTACGTGCCTGTCGGTAAAGCGATCACAACACGCCGTGGAATTTTATCGGATAACTCAGAGATTACAGCCAAAGATCTCGCTGGTGGAAAAGAAGCGCTTGACGCTTTCGTTACGTCTGGCCATGTAGCTAAAGGCTAAACATGAGCCTTCGTCAGTTAGCCGAAGCAGACCTTGGCGTTATCCTTGAGGATGGCGTTACTGGCTTCGGCTGGCCGATTACCGTCACAGACCCCACAGGCAATGCTCAACCGCTTACGGGGTTCTCTGACGATATCGCGCAGGTTATCGACCCAGATACCGGACAAGTCCTATCAGGTCGCCTCGCTTCCGTTGCTTTGCGTATTTCATCTTTGACGACTGCCGGTTTGGCACTTCCTCAAGGTATCGCAGACGCTACAAAAAAACCGTGGCTTATTGCCTTTGACGATATAAACGGGAACAACTTCACATTTAAAGTTATGCTTTCAAATCCCGATCGAGCACTCGGTTTAGTGGTTTGCGTGTTGGAGCTTTACCAGCCATGACCATTGCAGCATTAATTGATAAACAGGATAACGTCGAAGTTATCCGCGACCAAATCGCCGCGATACTTGCGATAGAAGTAGCAAGCCAGATGGTTTTAGCTACCGCCGCGTCGAAAAATCCTGACGATTGGGAACTTCAAGTTTTCTCAGAACGGTCAAATCCATGGGAACGCTTTTTAAACGACCAAACCGATGAGAGTCCTATTGTTAACGTTTGGTGGGATAACTCAAACTTTGATTTGAAGTCCAGTAATATTATCGAGCGTCAAAAATCAGAGGCCGTCTATAACATCGATTGTTACGGATATGGCAAAAGCGCAGACGACCCCAACGGAGGGCATATCCCCGGAGATCGTGAAGCTGGCTTTGAAGCCCATAGAGCGGTCAGGTTAGTACGAAATATTTTAATGGCGGCGGAGTACACTTATTTAGGTCTTCGCGGCACCGTATGGCGGAGGTGGGTCCAGGCGATAACGATCTTTCAGCCGCAACAAGACTCAAACCAAATGCAACAGATAGTTGGTGCTCGACTCGCTTTTCGAGTAGAATTCAACGAGTTCTCCCCGCAAATACCGTTGGAGACTTTGGAATTACTTTCCGTTGATGTGAACAGAACGGAAGACGGCCAATTAATAGTCGAGGCCGATTACGACTACACAACCTAGGAGAACTTAACATGTCTATAAGTACAGCAGTTGACGCGTCCGCCGTAGCCCGTGTGGTCGGCATTGCGACGAAATTTAAAGATTTACGCGGCGGGAGTATTCTACTTTTGCCCCAACGTATCGCGCTAGTTGGCCAAGGCTCAACCGCCTCAACTTACGCTACAACTAAACAGCAGGTAACGAGCGCACTTGAAGTCGCGCAAACTTACGGCTTTGGTTCTCCGCTTCATTTAGCGGCTTTACAATTAATGCCAACAAACGGTGACGGCATCGGGACGATCCCTTTGACAGTTTATCCGCTTGTTGATGATGCTTCAGGTGCTCCGTCGGTAGGTGACATCACCATCGCAGGCGCTCAAACCGAGGCGGCAAGTTATATAGTTCGGATCAATAATATTGATTCTGAAACCTTCGTTATTGATGCGGCGGAGTCCGTAACAGATGCGGCAGTAAAAGCGGCGGCGGCGATTAATGCTTCGCTTAACATGCCCGTCACAGCTACATCGGCGATAGGCGTTGTCGAGGTTACTTCCAAATGGGAAGGAACCGGCGCAAATGATTTAGTTATCGAGGTTATCGGGTCCACTACAGCAGGATCTACTTTCGCATTCACTCAACCGGTTGGCGGATTAGTTAATCCTGATGTTGACGACGCTTTAACGCAAGTCGGTGATGTCTGGGAAACAATGTTTTTAAACTGCATGGATATCGCAGACACGGCCACACTCGGCAAATTTGCAACATTTGGCGAAGGTCGTTGGGGCGCGTTAACTCGTAAGCCTATGATCGCTTTCACGGGCAATACCGCGACAACCGTTTCGGCGGCAACAGCAATCCCTGATGCAAGAAAAACAGATCGAACCAACGCGCAATTAGTCGCTCCAGGTTCAAACGATTTGCCGTTCGTAACGGCGGCGCGCCAATTGGCTCGCATTGTCGTTGTGGCAAACAATAATCCGCCTCGCGACTATGGCAGCCAACCGGCTACGGGTTTAACGCCCGGCACCGACGGCGAGCAATGGACATACGTTGACCGAGACGTCGCAGTTAAGGGCGGAAGCTCAACAATCGAAGTCAAAGACGGCGTGGTTAATGTCGCGGATACGATTACTTTCTACCATCCCGATGGCGACCCTATCCCAGCGTATCGCTTTGTTGTCGATATCGTTAAGCTGCAGAACATTATTTTCAATTTGGACTTGATTTTTGCAACGGCTGAATGGGACGGCGCTCCATTGATCCCAGACGACCAGCCAACAACCAACCGAGACGCTAAGAAGCCGAAAGCGGCAGTCGCCGCAGTTTCGTCAATGTTGGATAGTTTAGGCTTGAATGCGATCATAAGTGACCCTGAAACCGCTAAGGCAAACACCTTTGCAGAGATAGACTCGGGCAACCCTAAGCGTTTAAACGTAGCCACAACGGTACAGCTAAGCGGAAACACTAACATCATCTCAGTTGATTTGAATTTTGGTTTTTTCTTTGGCCAATCTCAAGTCGTAGCATAATTTAAGGAGAATACCATGGCAGCAGTAGGCGGCAGTATTGAATCAGTTACCCTCGACGGTCGCAACTTTCCTGTTGCCGCTGATGCCGAGGCTCAACGAAAACTAGGCGGGTTCGAGAATGAAGTCCAGTCCAATGGTGACGGCACCGCGCGTTTGATAAAGACTCGCGTACCGCTAAGCATCGACGGGTTAACGGTTGAAATTGACGATGATCGCGCCGACCAAGAGTTCCTTCAAGAACTTTCAAATCGAAACGACTTCTTTCCGGGAGCGATCACATACGCATCCGGTGCGACGTATCAAGCGACCTTGCAGATTGTTGGCGAAACTCAAGCGAGTAGCCAGAATGCAACTGCAGCGGTTTCTCTGATGGGTCCGGGCGTTTTAACCAAACAGTAAGCAAAAACTATAGGGCACACTACGCTGCGCGGGAGCCCTAACCCTATCTCGTTCGCGAGGGCGTGGCACCATATTTAAAATAGGGCAAAAATCATGACCGATGTAATTGATAAAGAAACAGCGGAGCAAGAGTTTGATCGCTTCGTTGAAGAAATGGATTTAGATTTAGACACCGCAGATATGGACGCGGAAGATTTAACCGCATTCAATAAGCAAAAAAGCAAAATAGTTCGAGCTATCCAAAAAGGCAGCTTAATAGTTAACGACAAAGGTGAGGCGGTGTATACGCCAAGCCATAAACGTTCTAAGCATACCGACGCCATTACGTTCCACGAACGAACCGGCGCGTCATTGATGGCGATGGACGGCAAGAAAAAGAATCATGACGTTTCAAAAACCTACGCGGTTATGGCGCAGATGTGTCGAGTACATCAAAGCGTTTTTGCTGGCCTAGTCGGCACCGATGTTAAAGTTTGCGAGGCGCTTTTTGCGCTACTCATGGACTAGTCAAGACCTCGTTAGTTCGGCAGGGTGCTGAATTTAGGCACCCAAAACGGGGTCATACATTTGAACCTGTTTATGGCGAAATGTTATTGCAGGTTTGCCGAGATTATCCGGGACTGCCTGATCCGCGAACACTCAAGGCACGGGAGATACGTTTTTTCTTTGAAGGTTTGCGCGCGGAGCTGACCGAGCACACTAAGCCGAGGGCGAAGTAATGGCAGGTCGTTTCAGCGTTGAAGCCGTTTTTAAAGCAATAGATCGTGTAACGGCTCCCGTCTCTCGGATGCAAAACCGCGTCGGGAAATTCACCCGCAGCATGAATCGCGGATTCAATAAACTCAATCGTACCGTCAACAAATTTGGCAGAGGTTTAAAACGTGGTGCTCAAGTGGCCGCGCTTTCTCTCGTATTTATCGGCGGAGCCATGGCGGACGTAATCCGTACTGGTGCTCAATTTGAACAAACGTTAGTCAATGCCGCCGTCAAATTCCCCGGTGAGATCCGAAAAGGCACGAAGGCGTTTAAAGCCCTTGAAGATGCCGCACGTCAGACAGGCAAAACCACAGAATTCACCGCCACCCAATCGGCGGAGGCTCTTAACTTTTTGGCCATGGCAGGCTTTAGTGCCGAAGCGGCGATCAAGGCGCTTCCGGGTGTAGTTGATTTAGCAACCGTCGCACAGATAGACCTCGGCGCGGCTTCCGACATTGCGACGGACTCTCTCGGCGCGTTTAATTTACTCACCAAAGACGCCGCCCAGAACCAGAAAAATTTAACCCGTATTACTGATGTTTTCGCCAAAGCAACAACAAGCGCGAACCTGTCCGTTGAGGAAATGTTCGAGGCTATCAAACAAGGCGGACCGGTCGGTGTCGCCGCTGGCCAGAGTCTTGAAACTATCGCCACGTTTGCCGCTAAAATGGCCGACGCGGGTATTAAAGGCACTCGGGCGGGCACTGGCCTTAAAAACGTATTCTTATCGCTTAACGCACCAGGCAGCGCCGCCGCTAAGGTAATGAAACGCCTGGGTATTGAAACCGCCGATGCAGACGGAAATATCCGAGACGCCATTGACGTGTTCCAAGATTTCAGCCGGGCAACTAAAAAACTACCAGAGCAAACACGCCTGCAGGTATTCAACGAGATATTCGGAAAGATACCAATCGCGGCGGCCATCAATTTAACCAATGCAGCGGATAGCATGAAAGACTTCCGAAAAGAATTGGAAGCCTCGGCTGGCGCTACTAAAAAAATGGCGGACATCATGCGAGATACTTTGCAGGGTCGATTGAACGCGCTGTCTTCTGCTATTGAAGGCGTAAAGCTAACAATGTTCAGCATGACCGAAGGGCCGCTAAACGATGCAATTGAAAGAATGACGGACTGGATACGCGTCAACGAGGAGGCTATAGCTTCCGATATTGGTCAGTTCCTCGCTGACATAATCAACAACTTTGAAAACATCGTGATTTGGACAAAACGTATAGCTACGGGATTAGCGGTCTTTGTGACTTTCTCCATTATCCTTAAAACGCTTATCGGCATCCTGACACTAGTTAATCTTGTCATGGCCGCCAATCCTGTCGTCTTAATTATCTTAGCTGTGATCGCCCTTATAGCCGCCATAGCCGCATTGATATTCTGGTGGGAGAATTTGGTGGCAGGTTTTATGGAAGGCGGCAAGGCCATGGACATTATAGTGGCGGGGATCGGGATACTACTAGGGCCGGTCGGTCTGTTAATCGCGGCAGCGGCGTTAATTATCAAACACTGGGAGCCAATCAAAGAATTCTTTAGCGGACTATGGGACGGCATTGTGGCCGGTTTTGAGAGCGCCCTCGGATTCATAACGGGAATCGTCGATAAGGTCATTGCCAAAGCGACTGCAATAATCAATACCGTTAAGGCTATCGGTTCAGGCGTAGCATCGTTCTTCGGATTCGATGATGATGAAGCGGCGGACAGTGCCAGGGCGAAAGCCGCTGTGGTTAGCCCTCAAGATCGAACAGCCAGACAGATTGACGAACAACGTTCAACAAGTACCGCCGAGGTGACTTTACGCGACGAGACAGGACGCGCCGAAGTGACAGGCGGCCAACTTGGCGCAGGAATAACTTTACAACCTTCAGGGGCGTTCTAATGGCGTGGAATGATAGATTAAGAGAAGCGGCATACACTCCGCCTTCAGGTATTCGTTTAACGTTCGCCTATGAAAATGTATCGAAAACAGTCGAAAAGAAAACGACGGCTTTTGAGTTTCCCGACGCTAACGGAACCTACGTGCAAGACCTTGGCCACTCAGGACGACGTTACCCTTTACGGGTGTTTTTCTGGGGGAACGACCACGACTTAGAGGCGCAAGCATTCGAGGACGCTTTGCTTGAAACTGGCACCGGTAAACTCGATCACCCATTTTATGGCTCGGTTGATGTTGTGCCGTTCGGAGAGATTAAAACGCGGGACGATTTAAAGACTGGCGCAAATCAAACCGTAATGGAGGTGACTTTCTGGAATACTATTGGCTTAGTTTACCCGACCAACCAACAAGACCCTGCGTCTTCTGTTCTTGCGGCGGTAAGTGAGTACAACGATGCGGCGGCCAGTGAATTCGAGGTAATCACTAGCTTAGACTCTGCTGTTGAACAGGCCACTTTTAAAAATTCGTATCAATCTTTGCTCGATTCGGCTTCGTCCGGTTTGCAGGCAATAGCAGATGTTCAAGACGACGTTCGGACTCAGTTTGGCGCCATCGTTGATTCGATTAACCAAGGGATCGACATTCTGGTATCTGAACCGCTTACGTTGGCTTTTCAAACCGTCCAGATGATTCAAGCACCGGCCAGAGCGTTGGCCAATATCGAGGCACGTTTAACCGCGTATTCTGACCTTGCAAATAGTTTGATCACCGGAGACGGCGCGGTTGTTTCGCCGGGTAATGATGCTAGAAACTCAAACGATTTTCACACCAACGACCTGTACGCTTCGACGTATGTTACGGGTTCAGTCGTGTCGGTCGTTAATAACCAATTCACCACCAAGACCGAAGCACTGCAAGCCGCCGAGGCCGTACTCCAACAACTTAGCGATGTTACCGATTGGCGGGATGATAATTTTCAATCTTTAAGTGAAGTCGATACCGGCGGAGCGTACCAGCAATTACAAGAAGCGGTCGCGTTGACGGCAGGTTTTTTGGTTCAAATTTCTTTCAACTTAAAACAAGAACGACGGGTGGTTTTAGTCCGTAATCGAACCATCGTAGATTTAGCCGCCGAGCTTTATGGCAGCGTCGATGACCAGTTAAACTTCTTGATTAGCTCAAATAATTTAACAGGCTCTGAAATTTTAGAACTTCCGAAGGGGCGTGAAATTGTCTACTACGTATAACACTTCTGCCGGAGATACCTTCGAGGCGGTCGCGCGTAAAGTTTACGGCACTGAGGTAGAAGCGTCCCGACTTCGGGAAGCCAACCCCGGCACCAGCGAGCCGTTTTCCGCAGGTATTGTTTTAGTTGTGCCTGCTTTACCCGGTACCCCGATTGACCAACCCCAGCAAGCTCAGGCGGGCTCAGAGAACGAAACTGCGGTACTAATTGAAGGTGAGCGTTTTCGTTTTTGGCAAAGCATTCGGATTACCCGAGCAATTGACGCTATGGACACTATGGAATTGCTCGCACCTTTTGATTCAGAGGTTGCTAGTTTTCGTGAAACCTTCCGGCCTTTCTCGTATAAATCCGCCAATGTTACGGTGGGCGGCATTCCGCTATTCACCGGCACCATGGTCGGCGTTGTTCCGGTCCTGGACCCTGCACGAAAAGTCGTATCAGTAAGCGCGTATTCTTTACCCGGAGTGCTTAACGATTGTACGGCTCCGGCCAGTGCGTTCCCGTTAGAATTTAACGATCAAAATTTACGTGATATCGCCAACAAGGTGGCGGGGCTCTTTGGCCTTAAAGTGGTATTTGATGGCGAACCGGGCGCAGTATTTGACAGAGTAGCCTTAACGCCCGGAAAGAAAGTTTTATCATTTTTAGCGGACTTGGCGAAGCAGCGAAACTTGATAGTCTCGAGTACTCCACTCGGCGAGCTGTTGTTTTTAAAGTCAACCGATGCGAGACAACCGGTCGCACAATTACGGCAAGGCGAATCGCCGCTGCTATCTGTTACGCCGTTTTTCAGTCCGCAAGAGTATTACAGCCACATCACCGGACTTGAGCCGGTTTTAGTTGGTCTGGCCGGTTCGCAGTTTACCGTTAAGAATCCGAGGCTAGTCGGCGTAGTAAGGCCGATCACTTTTGAGGCTTCCGACGCGGTAGCCGCTGACGTTAAAGGTGCCGTCGAATCTAAAGCCGGTCGAATGTTTGGCAATGCGGCTTCGTATTCCATAACGTTGACAACGTGGCGCAATCCTTCAGGCAACCTTTGGGCCCCAAATTCTACGATAACTTTGATCGCCCGTGACGCCATGGTTTATTCCGAGTACGCGTTTATTGTTCGGAGCGTTGAGTTCATAAGAGAGCGAAGTGCGGAGACCGCCGTTTTAAATCTCGTCATACCTGGCTCATTTAGTGGCCAAGTGCCGGAGGTTTTACCATGGGATGGGTAGGCCGCGTATTGTCATTTTTTCGAGTTGAGCGAAACGGGGCTAAAATTTCCGATACTCAAATCGATACCGGCGGAGGCCCTAATGTAACGGCAGAACATTTCGCGCCCGCAGGCGATGATTCGTACCCGCTCGAAACTGATTATGCAATAGGGCACGATGTTCAACAAACCGGACGGGTGGCGGTGACAGGTTACCTCGACCCAAAGAACACGCCCAAAGCCCAGAAAGGCGATAAACGAATATATGCTCGGGACGCTGACACCGGTGCGGTAGTGGTTGAAGTCTGGCTGAAGAACGACGGAACGGCGGTAATCTCGAACGATAACGGCTCGGTATTGCTTCGGCCTGATGGCGGCTCGATTGTGACCACACCGGGCGCTACATTTGACGCCAAGGCGGACGGGTCGATTAAAGGCGATAACGGCAGCGGTTCATTCGAGCTTGAGGCCGGTGGTGACTTTGTTGTTAATGGTGTTACCATAGACACGGGCGGAAATATAGTCACGGGCGGAACTTTGAACGCCGACGACGTGACGGCGGATAATCAAAACGTGACGCTCAGTACCCATAATCACGGCGGAAGCGCCCCAGTACCGGGAACATAAAACATGGCACAGCAAGGCGATATAGTTTTAACTCAGACCGACGACGACGGTGATATTTGCGTCGTGGACGGGTTGGTTGCTATGTCCGGCGGTTTATCGACTTCGGTTTATCTTTCGCTGTTTGGCGGTAATGAAGACGATGGTGGGGAGCAAGACTCGGTTTTAAATTGGTGGGGGAATATTGACGAAAACGAATTAGAAAGACAGTACCGAAGCGAGACGCAATATTTGCTGCAGGGCATTCCGGCCACGTCAGGAAATTTGCGAAGAATTGAAGACGCCGCTGTCCGTGATCTCGATTGGTTATTGAGCAGCAACGTAGCGTCGAAAGTATCGGTTGCGGCTTCAATACCTGGGCTAAACCGAATAAAACTGATAATAGACCTCGAGGCGAATGGCGAAGAGTCGCGCTTTGAGTTCGTAGAAAATTGGAAGGTCGCACCATGAGCTTAATTACACCAACAACGAAAGCGATAAACGATAACATCATTGCGCAGTTAGAAGCGTCGCTTAACCAATCGATACCGTTATTGCCTAAATCCTTTATGCGCGTACTGGCCAAAGCACTGGCTGGCGTTTTTGTTATTTTGTACAAGTACGGCGGCTTCATGTTCTTGCAAATTTTTGTAAGGACGGCCAGTTTTTCCGCCACCAACATTAACGGCGAAGACGTGAACCCTTTGACCGAGTGGGGGCGTTTGATTGGTGTTGGCGACCCAGCCGCTGCGACGATCGCCGAAATGACCATCGACATGACGGTCAACAATCAAACTGGCACTTTGCCGTCTGGGTCCCAATTAGTGAACACTGATAACGGCGTGACTTATATCACTATCGGCGCAGTGTCGCTTAACGCGGCAACCGTTCAAGCAACTATCCGGGCGGTTTCAGACCAAACCGGTGGCGGGGGTGCGGGCGTGATCGGAAACCTTGATCCCGGCGCGACTGTTTCTTTTGCCAACCCATTGGCGAACGTTGCCCGTGATGCTATAGTCGTCACACAGACGGTCACAGGTGCCGACGCAGAGACAACCGAAGCCTACCGCCAGCGAGTAATCGACCGGTTCCAGAAACGCCCTCAAGGCGGCGCGTATGCCGATTACGAAATATGGGGAGAAGAACCGGCGGGGATCATAAATATTTATCCGTACACTAGCGATTGTCCCGGCCAAGTGGACGTTTACGTTGAAGCGACGCCGGAAAGTTCGGGCGACCCCGATGGCACTCCAACCGCACCACAACTTCAAGAGGTTCTTGACTCCATCGAGTTAGACAGCAACGGGCTGGCAAGCAGGCGTCCGGCTAATGCGCTAGCAAACACTTTCCCGATAACCCGCACGGGTTTTGATGTCCAAGTAACTGGCCTGCAGGTTGATAATTTGGCATCGGTTCAAGCAACCATAACGACCGCCATCGAAGAATACTTTCTCGACCGTGAGCCGTTCATTACAGGCCTGTCGGTTTTACCACGACGCGACCGAATAACTCGAAGTGCAATAGGCGGAACGGTGGACGATATTGTTAGTGCGGCGGGCGGAATATTTAGCTCGGTAATTGTTAGCCAATCAACGATCAATGTTGAGTTATATTCTCTCGGTATCGGTGAGAAAGCCAAAGCAAGTACGGTAACGTTTGTATGAATTTTTTGCGCATCCTACAGCATCTATTGCCTAATGCGAGAGCATGGCGAACAACGGTTGATAAACAGCTTCGGCAGTTTTTTGACGGGTTGGCAGCTACAGGTGACAATGTAAAATCTTTTTTCGATTTGGTATGGCTTGATGTCTTCCCGCAAACAACCCGAGAGTTGGACGCTTGGGAAGATCAATTCGGGCTACGCGATACGGGCACTACTGAGCAAGAACGACGGAATAGATTAGACGCGACATGGAAAGCCCTTGGCGGTCAAGATCCTCGGTATATTCAGGACACTCTACGCGGAGCGGGTTTCGACGTCTATGTCCACCAATGGTGGGAACCGGGAACTAAGCCAGCGGTAAGTGTTAAGCAATGCGTTACTCCCCGAAACCCTTTACAGTGGATACGGCGCGAATTTACGGGGGCTAATTTGCTGGTTGAATGCGGAGAGGCTAACGCAGCATGTGGAGAGTCTTTTGCGGAGTCTGGTAACGGATTTAGCCCGCTCGGTTATCCGCTGGTTAATAAAATTTTTGAGACTACGCCCGATATAATACCGGCTTGCGGAGAAGTACTTGCGGAAGCTGGTGAGCCTGACGCACTATGCGGAAATTATTTTAGATTCATAGACAAGTTAAAAGAGTATGTAGTACCGAACGAACCGGACAAATGGCCATATTTTTTGTACATAGGTGGCCAAGTTTTCGGAGACTTAGCAATAGTTGACTCAAAAAGACGGAGTGAGTTCGAGGATCTTTGTCTTAAAATTTGCCCGACTCAACAATGGTTAGGTATACTAGTTGAATACGGATAGTGGAGCATAAATCATGTCATTAAATTTAGAAACGCAATACCCTGGGAAAATAAACCCGTCAGATGCAGACTACCCGTATGGGTCGGCTCGAAATATTACCGTTCCGGGGGACGGTACGGGAACGCCATGGGAACAAGCTATCGTTAATGATAACATCGGGTTCCAGCAATCTTTATTAACGGCGGCGGGCATAGTGCCTAGTGGCTCCCCAGATAAAGTAGGTGAATCCCAGTTTTTACAAGCCCTTTTAAGTATCTCGGGTCGGACGGAACTAACGACAATTACTATGGCCAGCATGAAAGAGCCGAAGGTCGGGCAACTGGTGACTACTTTAGAATTCGATACCGGTAACGGCCTGAACAGTGGAGCCCCGTACGTCGGTGTTCTCACTTCAAGTGGTACGCCAAACGGGACGGATTTTATAGTAAGTACCGAGGATGCGTTAATTAGTTTTCAACTGAGGACAGGCACTTCCGCAAATGTTAAGCACTTCGGTGCAAAAGGCACGGGGGCAGACGATACCGTCGCGGTTCGTGCGGCGGCGGCCTACTTAAAGGCTCTTGGCGGCGGTTCTTTATACTTCCCAGACGGAACTTACGCGTTATCTACCGGCGATGCACCGGCGTACTGTTTGAGGATACCCGCAAATGTGCGCGTTTTTGGTGAGTCCAAAGCTGGGACGATTATTACTCGGCTTGTCTTAGAGGAAGTTAGTATCCTTTTTGTCAATGACGATGCGGACACGGCTACCGGATACGCAGCCGCAGGTAACATCACCATAGAACACCTCACTATGACCGACAGTGTTACAAACACCGAAAGAAACGCAACGAATGGCGACCTAATCGCGTTCGGGCATGGCGACGGATTAATAGTTCGGGACTGTCACTTTGGAAACCACACGCAGCATTGTCTTGATATTGGAGGGTCTAAAAACATACTGTTTGCCGGGAACACCCAGCTTAACAGTAACGGAGCGACGGGATTTGCTGAAAATTCCGCGGTACAAGTTGACTCTGCGAACGGGGCGGCGTTTTTAGGGTTAAACATAGACGGAACTGAAACGGAGCAAGTCACTATAACCGACAATCGGTTTATCAATACGAACACCAATACGCTGCTACACGTCGGGCATAATGGCGGCACAGCGAAAAATGTGATAATTGCCAATAACTATTTCGAAGGGACAAGCAGGTCGTTCGGTAAATTCATTAGGACGGATGTTGACGACGCGAGTATTGACGGGCTTATAATAAAAGGTAACACTTTCAATCTGACCACACAGGCAAACCTTTCAGCGGTATCTATAATCACTAACGGCAACAACAGCGAGTCTTTTAAAAATGTCGTTATATCCAACAACACAATAGTGGGTTTAGCAAGAATAGGGATAGACTTCGGCGGATCAGAATCGTATCTCGGCGCTAATTTACCTTCAATTGAAAACATAAACATATCGGATAATACTTTAGATTTGGACTTTACGGGAGCGGCCACGCTAAACGTAGGAATAAAAGCCGACCTTTGCAAAGCCTCGTCAATTCGCGGAAACAATATAAAAATATTTAAAGATACGGACGACGTCGATATGTTTGGCATACGGTCGATCACTTCTACGATGATGGACATTATAGGGAACACAATACTAACGGGTTTAACAACGTTTACAGGTGCCAACCTAAGTGCGGGTATCAAGGTTGACCGCTTCGGGTCCATCGCGACTTCAGCGCTGGTGGATATTTCTGTGATTGATAACAATCTTGACGTAACGAAACTAGATTACGGGATACATCATGAGTTTCTAGTTAATGGGAATACGGTATTGCTAAGCGGGAATCGATTCAGCGGGGACTTGGTAAATGGTGACGCTCATATATTTGAAAGTATACCTACCAGCGACGGGTCGAACGGATATCGATCTATAGATTTAACCGGTGCGGGCGGGTACACTTTGCCGGTTGCGATAGATACTTCATACGCGATAACAACCGGCTTAATTAAGAAGGCGGGGACTAACACTGTACGGTCGATTGAAAAAATAGATATCAACTATACTAGCTTAGGCGCGTCGTCTCTATCAACCGTAACGGAGCAATTCTTTGACGACGCCAATATTGCGCTGCAGGTGAGCGCCATCGACCCGAGTGCAGGGACATTCGACTTGGTTACGGGGAGTACGGCCATAACCACGACGATCAAAGCACCGACAACCGCAGACTCGAATAGGGTGTCGGGTAATATTTCAATCATGGCGGGCATATAGTGTTTGCTCTCAGTGAAAGATCAAAGCGTAACCGGTCAGAAGTTGACGTCCGGTTAATCCAAATAAGCGACCTAGCGATCACTATTTCGCTGGTTGATTTTGGTCACGGTAGGGTTGCAGGTAAGCGAACCGCCGAAACGCAAAACCAACTATTTAAAGAAGGCAAATCAAAGGCCGACGGCTTTGAGAAACTAAGCGAACACCAATCAGGCAACGCGTTGGACTTTTACGCGTATGTAGACGGGAAAGCAAGCTGGGATCCCGAGCACCTGGCCATGGTGGCAGCGGCATTCTTACAGGCCGCCTCGACGCTTGGTTACAGAGTCAAATGGGGCGGTCTTTGGAAGTCTAGCCGCTCTAAACTTTACGGCTGGGATATGCCGCACATTCAATTAGTGGAGTAATGTTATGACACCAATTATCGGCGATGTAATTTCAGCAGGTTTTGGATTAATCGATTCGCTTTTTACCAGCGACGAAGAAAAATCAGCGGCAAAGCTTAAATTGCAAACTTTGGCTCAGCAAGGAAAACTAAAGGAACTTGAGATCGGAATGTCTGCAATTATCGCAGAAGCAAACTCGAAAGACCCTTGGACGTCTAGAGCAAGACCGTCGTTTTTATATGTCATGTACCTTATGATTCTAACCGCCATCCCTATGGGCGTTTTGTCGGCGTTTCAGCCTGAAATTGCAGAACGCATTGCAACTGGACTGCAGCTTTGGTTGGCGGCCATTCCTGACGCGATGTGGACGCTCTTTGGAGTAGGCTATACGGGTTACGCGGTTAACAGAACTTATGATAAACACTCCAAAAACAAACATGGTGCGAAATGAACGAAGACACCATAGCCGACGTCGAGAAGAAAGCAATAGATCGCGTCCCGAACTGGTTTTGGGGCGTCGCAGGTATCGCTTTTGTTTCGTCGATATGGCTATTTTTTAACGGGCTTAATCTCGGTTCTATTGTTAACCGATACATCGATGTACGGTTCGAGGAACGCAAGGCGCAGCAAAGTTGCAGAATTCCACAGATACTTGAACTACAGGCGAAAGTTGACGATCTACTCCACCGGATTGAACCTGTCGAAGAACTTTCACATGAAGCACACAACAAACCGGAGAAATAGTATGACAACCTCAATTAAAGTTTCGGCGCATTGCGCTGATGATAGAGAAGTCGTAATCGATTACAAAGACAACAACGGCGCGCAACAACAGGTAATACAGGACGGTGAGGAATTTGAAACCGTAGTTTATGACGATCTTTGTTGTTCTGCCCGTGAAAGACCAAAAGTTGTTGCAACTCCGAGCGCGGGCGGAGACGGGAAAACTCGGCCAAAACCCGACACACAGTAAAATGTTGCCTTAAGTGTTTTTGTACTAACACTGATTGCGCTCTCTGCTATCATCTGCCATAAGCAAGATCGAACAGCAGTAATTGTTTTCAGTATTTGCACCCTATCGTTTGCTTGGGCTGGTACAAAAATTGACGACGCCTTTGCGACCTTCTATTACGTCGGGGCGGCGGCGGTTATCTCATTGAGCGTCCTCATATCTTTTTGCCCCCGACCATGGCGCGGTTCTCCGGCTTATGATCGGCACGTTGTTGGTTATATTTCAATTTTTCAACCAATGCACCGCCAAGATCAAGGCCAAACGCGCCCGCATAGTCAAAAATTCGGATCAACGCATCGGCCAGCTCGACTTCCTCCATTTTGCGGTGCTTCAGGTGGGTGTCTTTGCAATCCTTACGAACGCCCTCCAAGCACTCCGAAATCTCGGAATGAATCAAACAGAGCAGTTCGGCTTTATTGCGTTTCAGACGTTCGCCAGTTTCTAGGTCATGCCACCAACCACCATCGACGGCGGCGCAATGGCAGATGTCGCTCAAATTATTAACGCTTTCTTGTAATTCACACATGGGTTGCTTCCTGTAGTTGACTATCATAATATTAATCCTTCTGATATCGTTTATGTCGCCAACCGGCGGCGCGTAGTGGCCACCATGAAGCCCACTCGGGACGTTCGGACATTATCGCCGACATCTCGTCAACACTTCCGAACCACTCCGGTACTTCGGCGGTGCCCTCATCGTGGGTATGCATGACAATCGGATAGCCTCTTGCCTCACAACGCAGTAGTGCATCGAACTGAATGTCCGCCGCCACCGCTTGCACGACGTTCTCAAATAGGCGTCCGCCGTAAGTCTCCATGCGGTGCCAGCCTATAGGACCTTTGGCGCTGTTTGAGTTATAGCCCTCGAAGGTGATTTGATACGACGGCCCCCTGTTCAATTTGTCCTGCGCTTCGGCTAGGCGTGGGCGGTGGTAATGCAAATAACGTCCTGAAGGCAAACGGCAATAAAGAATATAGTCGCGCACCGCGTAGGTTATATCGATATGGCTGAAACATTGGCCAGGGTAAAGGATGGCGTTAATCGCCGCGCCTTCAAGACCGAAAAGCTCCGGTCGGTAGTCCCATTTCCCCGGACCGCACCAGCGGAATTGACCGCCCCACATCTCGACGATTTCGGGCGATTCTTCACGCCACTTGAGGACGTCCTGCTTAATCTCGTCCTCGTTCATGAATTTATCTGCGCCGAAATTTGTCCATGCTCCGATCCAACCGCCGTACCCACCGGCCAGTTCTCGCACCTTGCCGATAGTCTTTCGGGCGGGGTGGTGCATGCCGTTTTTCTTCTTGTAGTCGAGGATTTCTTGAAACGGAATGCCGGTGGCGTTGGCCGCGCTTTGCTCGTATATTTTGCCATGGCCGCTGAATACTTCGATCCGCCATTGGCAACGAGATAAGCACGCCGCCGCCACCGCTTCAATCGCCGAGAAGTCGCAGCAAATGAAATCCTTGCCCTCGACGGCCATGAGTAGTCCCCGCAGACAGCCACAAAGCACCGTAATCGGGTCGCCCCATACGACCTCAAGGTGGTCGAGTTTTCGCGTTAAAATCATCTTGATAGCGGATTCAACCGCTTCAACCGTCCAATCTGACATCGTGTGGAACATGAAAGACCCGCAATGCGGGCACTCACTGGCCCACTCGTCCGGGTTAAAAAATTCTTCGCACGCTTCACACTGAGCCGACTTCGGACCTTTCGACGTGATGTTTTGCAATTGAACGCCGCCCGCCGAAGCGCGCCCTGTTCTATCGGCTCCGCAGTACATGTACTGGTCGCGAAGTCGTCCGTCGCTACTGACCTGCAGTTTAAGCGTTCGGAGTTTCTTGACGTTGGCCGCGCCGAGTGTATCGCGTATTTCTAGTGCCCTTCGAGCGACCGGCGGAATGTCTTCACGCTTGAGCGTATCAGAGACGGTTTGTTTCTGCATATTCGGCATACTGAGCCCGACCGACCCGAGCCAGTCCACGAACTTGGCCACTTCGGACACTGAACCCACCGCGCCTTGAGTTATCTGGCCGAGCTCCATTGTATATTTGCGTTCAGTCTGGCCAAGTATGTCCAGCATGGCGTCGAGTGCTTCAGTATCGACCGGCACGCCGCGAACGTTTATGGTCTGATCCATTTGCCAGGTAGCGAACTCTTGCGGGCTTAGGTCGGGGATCATTGCAGAGGCGTGATCTTCGGTTTGAACATCGACGTCGCAGTAGGCGTAAAATTTTACAAAGTCGTCCCACGCCGTCGCTGGCGTCCATCGGTGCTCGGGTCGGTTTTTGGCTGGCGTATGGGGTCTGGTTAGTTTCTGGATTAACCGGCCACCTTCTTTGTCTTTTTCTAGGGTGCCGAGAACTGCAGCAGCTTTACCCAATGCGCCCGGAAGGCTATGCCGTCTTGATTTGGCCATAGCGCACCGGCATTGTTCGAGTTCTAACACTGGCCAGCCGTAACGCTTGGTGCAGACCATATTCCAAATCCAAAACTCAAAGGTCACGTTCCACGCTTCGATCAACCCGCCGTTTTGAATGTGGGCGATTAAATCAAGCGGATCGGGAAACCCTGGGTACCACGCCCGTCTGCCTTTGCCGTCTTTCAAATCATAATACAAACAGAGTACTTCGGTCGAATCATGGCAGGCATAGTTCGGCGTACCGACGACCGGCAGACCGCCTTTACCTTGCGCGCCTACGCCTTTCACCTTGCCCGTCTGGGGGTCGATATTGAAACCTGCCTCGCTATACGTCTCGAAATCCATTGAAGGCAATACAAGCGACGTGCCGAGGTCTACCGAGATTGGAGTATTGGCGGAAAGTTGAGTTGCGTCGGCTGGCCATTCATCCGGATCAAGATGTTCGCCAACATAATGTTCGAACGTATGTCGCCCGAATAATAGGCGTTTCATACTCGCACCCCCATAATACGGAATTTGCCGTACTCCGAGTTCCCGGTGCAACCGTTTTCCGCGTTCACACTATCAACAAAAACCGTTAAATCCTTGCCGTTGGTTGCCGCTTTTAAATAGTCGGCTCGAACCGCCCCGCCGTTGGTGAATTTTACGAATTGAAATGGCTTGGTTTTTGTTCCGGGGGAACTTAGACACGGTTCCGCCTCGACGGTTCTGCATGAGTTTGGCGCGTTAAACGGAGCCTTTACCCTATCGAGGTCGGGCAGCGTGCCCTTATAGTCGACCCGCAATTGCGTTTTAGGATCGTAAGTCCCGTCAGGTAGGTAAGTGTCCGCCCAGTGCATTCTATGACCATCGGTGGCGGTCGCTATGCCGTTTTTCACATGAATGTAGTGCGTGAATTCTCGGACGTCTTTAATACCGCACGCCATACCTACCCCTTGCTCGGCGGATTTAGCTTTTTTCGGTAACGCGGGAGCGAAAAAATTTAAAAGTTTATCAAGTTGTTTGCCGGGCGGCACGCGATCGTCCTGCTTCATGGCAAGAACTGCTTGGTATGCCGCCTTTCGACTGAATTTGTCTAAAGTCGCTAGTTTCATAGTCCATCCTCCTCGATTGCTTCGGGTGTCAGTGCGGTATTCTTGCCCCAGATAAATGCGATAGCAGCGAACGTTGCCTTGATCTTATGCTTGCCGACTTGGAGAATATACGTGCCGTTATGGGCGAACCGTGGGGCGGCGCTTTTGACTCGGGTTTTAATCAGCGAGTCGTTATGGCTAAGGACAAAATCGCCCCTCAAATCGACGTGCTGTTTTCCTTGCTTTTTATAGAAATACATGTCAAATGCCCTCGAGTGCCGAAGCCGGAAAGCGCATTTTCCCCCACGCACCCGGACGAGTTCGATTGTCTATCTCCAAATCTCCAACTATAGCCCCGCATTGGGCGCACCATCGAACAACTTTTTCGGAGTCGTCCCAGCTAGGGTGAATTCGGGTAATTACTTGGAGGTCATGTTCGTTGTCTTTACACATATTTTGGGAGCCCTACGTTAAAAAGGCCGCCCGTCGTATTGACCCGGCGGCGAAGTGGTGATTACCGCTGAGGCATGAAATTATGCGCCTGCTGCGGTTGACCGCCACCAAATGCGCGAGAAGTATCAACTCCGCTGCCGCCAAAGTTCTGGCGTTGGGCATTTGCGCTTGCAATGATCGAGAACGCATCAAGACCGGTCGCGATACCTTTGTTGCCTGCTTTGTCGTACTCATAACAGTGAAGCAAAACATCAACCTGCTGGCCGCCATATAGCGCCTGTCCGTATTGCATTGGGTCGAGACGTTGACCGTTTTCGTCGTAAACGTCTGGCAGGCGTTGAGTGTTACAGTTTAGAACCGCCCAGCCGTTGTACATGCCGTTAAATTCGGTCGGCATAGCTTGGCCAATCGGCATGCGTCCGCCTTGCGGCAGTACGCCTTGGAATTTCGACTGCTGCAGCGACGTATTAGCCAACGATTGAAACAGAGCAAGATCGGGGCTGTTCGGGTTACAAACGACCTTGAGCGAGTATTTCGGCGATCCATCTTGGTTCTTATCGGGTCGAGTAATTCCGTCCCAAACAACAAAACAGCCGAGTATCTTTACGTGAGTATCATCAAATTGTGGCATTTTTATTTCCTCTATTTAGTAAGTTTAAGTTTTATTCGAAATCTTTGTATAAGTTGCCGCCGACGCTCAACCCTTCGGGTAGGCTCGTAATGCCCGTGCCTTCAAGGTCTAAGTTGCCGCCGACGCTCAACCCTTCGGGTAGGCTCGTAATGCCCGTGCCTCGAAGGTATAA
>Ga0209345_10001025_pt1 | contig 35491 bp, 24 predicted proteins | sample Cruoilmetagenom7_FD_187294 | JGI IMG/M metagenome (GOLD analysis project Ga0209345, IMG submission 187294) | Oil polluted marine microbial communities from Coal Oil Point, Santa Barbara, California, USA - Sample 7 (SPAdes) (version 2) | ecosystem: Environmental > Aquatic > Marine > Oil seeps ...
TATCTGCGTTATGCTCAAAAAATAATCCTTGGAATATCAACTATATGCCTGCGGTAATTTTTTTTCGGATGCCTCGATTTTGGAAAAAATTGCTATTCTCGGACAGCCTCCTAGTCTTCTATACCTTGCGGTAAACCGCCAGGATACCCTCCATTGGACTGATGGGGTCAAGAAGCCGAAGGCCTTGATACGCGGGCAATATCTTGTGGAGGCCATAGACCATGAAAACAGATCCTTTTTTGGCCTTTTCCGCAATTAATCCGGCAAATTCTTCGTGCATGACCAGGTAGGTATAAAAGATATCAAAATCCTGGAATTCAGTTCCGGTTTCCCGGGCAATTATCCCGTGAACCGTCGGATCTGTGGCGTCTCCGTGAAAAAGGGCGATGTTTCCAGGTGGAGACAAAAGCCCTTCATTTTCAAGAATTCCATCCAGTTCATTCTTTAACTGCCCATATTCATCCAGTGTCCAGTCATCCAGCTCTACGCCAACAGAAATTTTTGTCAGGTAGCTCAGAAAGACATTTACCCTGCCGTCAGCACAGCCTAGATCCAGAAACCTTGTTTCACCGGGAACAATAATCTTTTCATTCAGCAAAGGGTCCAGACAGGCCAGCAGCTTTGTGAGATCCGTGGATCTCCGAAAACCCAGAGGACCTAAATCACCGACTTTTCGCTCGTCATAATACTGTGCCACTCGGCTGAGGCTTTTTTTTAAATTTTTATTCACAATTAAGCCGCCTGCCCTTTCAATGATTTTTTGACATGCTCGTGCAGAAGGAACAGAAGATTCACTTCTTCTCCCTCTTTTTCTCTAAGTGCATTAATTTTTATAGGGTCAATTCGGTCGGTGATCTTTCGGCAGATGTAATTAATACAGATCACATGGCGCGCCTGAAGTAGACACCCTTCCTCACCCAGAAAATAACAGCTTTTTGAATCTCTTCTTGTTTGGGGGATGTTTACATCCAGGAGCAAGTTTATCAAAATAAGCCTGCCATCATACCTCTTTTCCATCCCTGCGCCACAGCATGATCCGCCTTGTTCCTGCTCACATTCCTGGCACAGAGCAATGATCCCTGTCTTCTTCATCTCCGCATGGGAGGCATGAATTGCCCGCTCTATCCTGTCTAGGAGGTCAGCAATGGTTTTGTCTGCAAGGAGTTGCCTCCCGGACTTTTGAAAGCATGCTTCGGCCCAGGCAATTTTTTTTTCAATCGGGCTTGAAATGGATATGTCCTTTGAATCCATATGAATTTTGTTGTAACCTCGCAAAATAACATCTTGCCGCTTCCTGTAGTTTTCAAACAACGAAGTAGTACCTGAATTTTGCAAGCGTCGAGTTTGCCGAAGATACAAGGCATCAAGCGCGCAGTTGTAGTGCTTTACCGCAAGCGCTTGATAACGAAGTAGGTTCGGTGAAATCGGCGCTCTCGAAGGGTAGACAATTTTGAAAAATCTGCACTGGGTATCCCGGTACCAAATGGGTACATATTACATTTTGCTGATTTTTACCTAAGCCATTGAATTAATGTTTTTCTTGAACCCTTTCAAGATTGTCTATGCAAGATTCAGGTATTACCATAACTCTTCCCATAATCAAAACAAATAGCATGGATAAGAAGGAATCTGAAAAAACGCCCGGCTGCAGAAATTGCCGAGTAAGGGCCCCGGAAAAAATAAAATCCACATTTAGCATCTCATCTTCCGGTCATCTATGCCCGATCTTCCATAGAAACGTCCTCGAAATAGTCCAGCTATTCCTGTGGCGTTTCCATTTCAGATCGAACATACCTGACCAAAATCTGAGCGCGAAATTGTGGATTTAATTTTTTCCGGGACCCTAAGCGTGTTTCCGGTCAATATGCCATTTTATTGACGTAACCTTTCCTGCCGCTTGACTCCATATGTGCCCCGGGTGTTTCGATTAATCATAAATCTGCGACCAGCCTGTCCTGTCAAAGCGGGATTAACATCCTGTTTGTCCGGAATGTGTTCCCTGTGATGTCCGGCTTGTCGCTTTCCCGGAAGGAGTTCCAGAGATCAGGCCTAACCTTATGTAGTCAATCAGCTCCTTGATTCCGGGACAGGATCAAAAACAGGGTATTTGTTTAATGTACTGAATTAATGCGATTAGTCACTCAGCCCCCTTTTCTGGAAAACATATGATTGACAGTCTGGGGGCAAAAAGATCTCATTTTAGCCCGAGGAACATACCCGGGCAAACTGACTCGTTTTCGGGCTGAATATTATTTTGCGACCTTTTCGGGGAATACGTCTGAATAAAATTATATAACTTGGCCTGAAGATTGCATTATTTAAAAGATGTCATTGTTTTCAAAATACTGAGCAATGACACAAAAAGAATACTCAACCCGGACGCGTGCCATACACATGTTCGATGGGGATGGTATGCGGAACGTTTATTGGGCTTTTAAAACCTGGTCCTCAGGGCCAGGTCAGAGATCACTGGCTATGTCGTTTAAACAGGGGGCCTCGTTAAGTGAACTAAAGTGTGAAGTGAACTAAAGTGATCTAAAGTTATGGAGTGCGCTGAAAGCGCAATCATTTTCAGATAAAAGGCACGAAGCGTTTAACTCATCCGGAAAGAAACGACTGTAAACCGGAATGATATAATAAAATCGATCGCGAAGCGCACCAGAACTTTAGCTCACTTTAGACACTTTAGTTCACTTTAGCTCACTTATGAAGACTGTGTGGCCATGTACACCCCACCGGGGTGAAACTAAAAGCCGGGCCCTCAGGACCCGGATCTTTACTTTGTGGAAAGGCCCTGAATTCAACACGGAGAACAATGCATGGAGGAAAACAGAAACAGCCTGAAGACCGCCGGTGCACAGGGACAGTCATTGGAAGGCCGGGGTGCGCGCTCCAAAAAGTCTTCAAGGGTGTATTCATTCCCCAGGCGAGATGATGAAGACACGCAGATTGCGAAAGCGGCGGCCAAACGACTGAACGTCCCCTTTGTTGATCCAATGCAGACCCGCGTAGAGCCGGCTGCTGTTTCCCTGCTTGAACCGGAAATCGCATACAGAAGACAGGCCTTGCCAATCCGCCTGGTTGACAACACACTTTTGGTTGCAATGCTGGCACCGGAACAGCCCGTTGCAATCAGAAGTCTTGAACTTCTCACCGGTTTTAAGATTCGCCCGGCAGTTACCCCGAAGAATTCGCTTTCTGCCGCGCTTGAGAGATATTATGGAAACGGAAACAGTGTACAATTTAATTTTGACGGTACTCACAAAAAGGCCTCTAAGGAGGCATTAGCCAAGGCCACCCCGGGGCGCGAAAAAGGCACTTTAAATATTTCCATCATCTCCAACAAAGGCGGTGTGGGGAAAACCCATCTTTCCATTAACCTCGCCTATGCCATGGCCAAAACCGGCGCCAGGGTCCTGCTCATTGACGCGGATCTGGGTAACGCAGATATTTCCAACAAACTTGGCATGTTTCCCAAATATCATCTGATGGACTTCTTGGAAAAACAGAAAGAGATGCTGGAACTCATCTGCCCCACAACGTTTGGTTTTGATCTCATCTGCGGTTCATATGGAGAATTCAAACTGGCCAATCTGTATCATGCCCAGAAGGTGAAATTTATCAACCATTTCAAAAAAATCAGCCGGAGATATGACTTTGCCATATTTGATCTCGGTGCAGGGATTTCCCGCACTGTCCTGGATTTTGCCCTTGCTGCTGATCACACATTAATTGTGACCACACCTCAGGACGTTATCAGCGGCTATGCGTGTACGAAAGCCGGATTTTCCCGATTCAAGGAGATTGAAGAGAGGCTGGAAGGGAAACTGCCAGACTATGAGCCGCAATGGACATTTTCCCCTATGCTGGTGGCCAACCAGGTGAGTGATCTGCACCAGGGATTTGAACTCTACGGCACGGTCAAAAAAACAGCTGATCAAAACATAAACGCCGTGGAAGACAGGTTCAGCATAATGCCTGAATACCTGGGGGCCATCCCGTACGACAAGCAGAGTCTGCGCACGGCTGAGAAAAAAAGAAAACCGCTGCTGCTTACCGCGCCGCGCATAAAGGCATCACAGAGCATACTGCACATGTCTAAAAGATTCTGTGACTCTAAAGATGCCTATAACTCTGACATGAAATTCCGGCACAAATTAAAACGTTTTGCTGCCATACTCTCTCAGAAGATGTAATTTCTCCACGTCCGTGCCTGGGAGGCTGTAAATAATTGTTTTGGAAAAAATATTTTTTAAACGAAACTGATGATAATACTGAAGGGAGGTCCCAAATGAAAAAACCGACAAAGGACATTCAGATGTTAGGGCCGCAGATGACCATGGAAGGATCGCTGGTATTTGAAGGGACAATGATAATAAACGGCCATGCCAACGGAACAATTGAAAGTAAAGAAGGCACAATCGTAATCGGGGAAAAAGCGGTGATTCACGCTGACGTTTTTGTCCGAAATGCCACCATTAGCGGTGAAATAAAAGGTACGGTTAGAGCCACAGAGCGCATCGAACTGCATCCGCCGGCCCGTGTATACGGGGACCTTACTGCCCCTGTAGTGTTTATTGATGCAGGAGTGACTTTTGACGGCACGTGCACGACAGCACCTAAGGATGAAACGACTGAAGGGGCCGGCGAAATCCTGGAAAAGCTTCCGGAAGGGACTGCCAAGCTCATGAAGTCATTGGGGCGCTGGAGAACTCTATCAGGTTCCCCCAAAGGGGGTGAGGAAGATGCCAAGGCAAACGCGGAGCCGGAAGTACTGTAACCAACCGGTTTGCGTTCAGAAAACGGATCAGGCCAGGGTGTGGAGGTCTTTTTCAGAGAATTCGCAAATTTCTCCTTAGCTCGTCGCACGCCCCCCTGATCCTGAGGGAAAAGCAGCGACCGAAACAGGGTCCAAAACAGGATAATCCCGCCTGAACATCCCGTATATTGTTACCCCTTTCCACTTGACACACAAAGTCCTTTCCAAGATACTCCCACAAGGGAAAAGCACCCTGTGATTACACATGAGCAGTGTTCTCATTTTTAGATTAGATTATTGGCATTGTAGCTGTTTCGCGTCCCTTAACTCTTTACCTTTACTATTTTTGTACATTTATGTTTTGGAAAAAAAACAAGCAGCCTAAGAATGTCCTGATTCTGGGACTTGGCGGGGTCGGATTTTATCTGGCAAAGCGCCTGTTTCGAGAAGGATATGATATCACAGCCATTGAGACAGACAGCGATCTGATTGGCTATGCTGACGGCTACATTGATGGCAGGCTGATTAAAGGCGATGCCATGAATATCGAATGTTGGAGAGAAGCCGACGCAGAGAACATGGATTTCCTTATTGCTGTCACGGACAATGATGCCGTGAACATGTTGTCTTCAATGATTGCGGACCGCTTTGGAATCCAGCGTAAAATTGCCCGGGTTCGTTCCCCGGAGTTTGGGGATGTAGATTCAATTCTCAACGCCGAAGACCTGAAAATTGACTTGATCATTCATCCGGAGGAGCTGGTTGCTCAGGAAATCGTAAGACTGATTAAACGCACGGCCGGGAATGAAATAATAGATATTGGCCAGGGGCAAACGCAGGTGATGGCTACCCGTATTCATGAGACATCGCCTTTGGCCTTCAAAAAACTGAAAGAAATTTCTCAGATGTATAAAGATCTTCCCTTCCGGGTTGTTTCTGTTGCCCGGGGAATCAACACGATCATCCCCGACGGAGAATACGAGATATTGCCTCAAGACCAGGTGCTTATTATGGCCGGTAACGAAGATCTAGCGCAGTTAATGGATCTGATGGAAGTAAAACAGCATCGCCGCCACGGGGTGATGATTCTGGGGGGCGGCCTGGTGGGAAGTCGTGTGGCCGAGTTATTGGGGAAAACCGTTGAGATTAAATTGATTGAAAGGGACATTAACCGTGCCGAAGACTTGTCCTACAGGTTAAAGAACGCAGAGATTCTGCATGGAGACGGGGGAGACGAGGATGTTCTGGCTTTGGCGGGGTTGGCGGATATGGATACCTTTGTTACAACAACAGGAGAGAACCAGATCAATATCATGAGTTGCCTGCTGGCGAAGCATCTGATGAATAAACAAGGTCGCCATAAGCAGGGAAAAACAATTGCAATGGTGAAGGAGGAATACCTGGTCCTGGCTGCTACAATCGGGACAGATATTGCCTTGAACAAGAAAATTTTGGCAGGGAACGAGATCATGAAATTCATTCGCAGAGGAGAATTACTTTCCGTGGCTCACATCCATGGGCTCGATACGGAAGTGGTTGAACTCGTTGCCGCTCCAAACTCTCCGATTACCCGTGCCCCCCTCTCTAAACTGGCTTCTTCATTTTATGGAAAAATTCTTATTGGCGGCGTGTTCCGCGATGGAAAGTGGGAAACAGCTGTGGGTGACACCCATATCCGAGAGGGCGAACGGGTTATTGCTGTCTGCACTTCCCTTCATTTAAAAGATATTCCGGGATTGTTCTTGGAGTAGATGAACTTATTTCTTCCAAAATGACGGATAGAATATGACCAGTGCCGAAAACATTTCCAGCCTGCCAACCAGCATATTCCAGGACAAGAACCATTTCCCCACACCGGAGATCTGCGCATAGTTTTCTGTCGGCCCCACTGCTCCGAATCCCGGGCCTATATTCATGAGTGTGGCGATTACGGAACTCATGCCGGTAAGATAGTCCATATCATCCACCATCACCATAAAACACCCCCCTCCCAGCACCAGGAATATATTTACAATAAAATAACAGATGGCAAGGTCTACGATTGAGGAATCTACAGGACGCCGGTTAAGTTTCAGGGGTATGACAGCCATGGGCTGCAGGAAGATCTTCTTTACAGATGCATACATAAACTTGCATATAAGGACATAATGAACGACCTTGATGCCGCTGGTGGTTGATCCGGCGCAGGCCCCGATAAAACACACCGCAAAGAGAAACATCTGAGCGGCCTGAGGCCATAGTTCATAATCTGCAGTAGTAAACCCGGTTGTGGTTAATATAGACATGACCTGAAATGTCCCATATCTCAAAGAATCCATGAAAGTACCATAGGCGCTCTCTTTCCAAAGAATCCAGGAGACAATGCTGCAAAAAAACAGCACAAAGCCCGCATACCAGCGGAATTCAGTATTAATTTTCAGTGACTTCCAGTCCCCTCTCGATATCTGATAAAACAGCATAAAGGTCATCCCGCCCAAAAACATAAACAGAATGATCACCCAGTCGAAATAGGCGCTGTTATAATATCCTATGCTGGTGTTTTTGGGGGAATATCCTGAAGTTGATACGGTTCCGAAGGAATGACACAGAGAATCAAAAAGGGACATGCCTCCCAGCCATAACAGAAGTGTTTCTGCAAGGTTTAGCAGCAGATATATATACCACAGCCAGATCATGGTATCTTTATTGCGGGGTCTGAATTTTTCTTTGGTAATAACTTGACCCGGGCTCGATTCTGCTCGAAACAAACGAATTCCCCCCATCCCAAACGGTAGGAATATAATTGTTAACGTCAAAAATCCCATGCCACCGAGTAGATGGGTCTGGCTCCGCCAGAATAACAGTCCGTGAGGTACCGTTTCGATGTCCGTGAGGATTGTTGCCCCGGTGGTTGTATACCCGGACATCATTTCAAAAAAAGCGTCGGTAAAGGAAGGGATTGATCCGTGGATCAAGAAGGGAAGGGTAGAGACGGCAGAGACCAGAATCCACCCAAAGACAGCAATAAAAAAACCATCTTTTATGCCTAAGTCGGTATTCTTTCTAAAAAACCACCATAATGGCAGTCCCAATGCAATTGTAATTATGGCGGAAATCAGAATTGAAAGCTGGTCCCCCCCATTATAATACAGGGACCACCCCAATGGTAAAACCATTGAACTTCCGATGACAATTAATAAAGCTCCCAGGACATATGCTATTGTGGCAAAGTTCATAGGTATCCTAAGGGCTCGCGCCAAAATGTGAATTTATTTTTGCGCGAACCCTAAGCCGAGCTAAAAATATTCCAGCTTAACGGTAAGAAGCTTTTCCAGTTTCGGAATGACTGGCTGAAGGGCGAAGATAATGAGCCGGTCTCTTGGCCTGATGATGCTGTCTCCTCTGGGAATAATAACCTCTTCGCCCCGGACGATCGCCCCGATAATGGCCCCTTTTGGAAATTTGACATCCGCAAGGGGGACATTTACGATATCGGACGTCTCAAGGGCCTCGGCCTCGATCGCTTCCGCGTGTTCTCCTTTCAGCGGCGCTACGGTGATAATCTTTCCGCGTCTTATGTGTTGAAGGATTGCCCGGACCGCTGACAGCCTCGGGCTTACAACGGTGTCAATTCCGATAGCTGATACCAGAGGAATGTAGCTGAGCTTGCTGATACGCGTGATCGTCCTTTTTGCCCCGAGACCCTTGGAAAGGAGCGAAATAAGGACGTTGCTTTCTTCATCCCCGGTGATGGCAACCACAAGGTCAACGTCTTCGACGTTTTCCTCCCGGAGCAGGTCTTTATCTGTTCCGTCCCCGTTTATCACGATCACTCTTTCCAGTTTTTCAGCCAAGAGGGTGCATCTTTCGGTATCCTTATCAATGATTCTTGCTTTGACTTTTGTCTGATCCAGCGCGGTCGCAAGGGCCGTGCCTGTTTGTCCCGCGCCGACAATGATAACCCTTCTCAGGGACTGCTCCCGGGGATTGAAAAGCCTTAAAATCCGATCCAGTTCATCGTTTTTGACAACAACATATACCAGATCATCCGCCTGGATAATATCATCGCCACGGGGGATCAAAACCTCGTCTCCACGGGCAATTGCGCCCACGAGGACTGTTTCTTCCAGCCCTCTGAAGGATGCTAGTTTATGGCCGCAAAAGGAAGAATCTTCAGGAATGGTAAAGCCGATGAGCTTGACGCGTCCCCCGACGAAATCGATCACCTCAGAGGCACCGGGGACTTCCATCACCCTCAGTATGGCGTCCACCATCTCTGATTCAGGATTGATCACGCGATCAATACCCAGGAGGTCCTGTCCAAAGAGCTCTTTTTCCTCCAGATACTCCGGGCTTCTGATGCGGGCAACTTTGAGCATATAAGGGTTGAGGTTTTTTGCCATCAGGCAGGAGATCAGATTTACCTCATCGCTGTCCGCGGCAGCTACCAACATGTCTGCTTCCCTGATCCCTGCCTCTCTAAGCACCTGAGGACTGGTCCCTCCTCCCAGCAGGGCCTGTACATCAAGCTTTTCGGTTATGCGCTTTATTTTTTGAGGATCCTTGTCGATGAGTACGACATTCTGGTTTTCCTCAGAAAGCCTCTGAGCGATGTGAAAACCCACTTCGCCCGCACCGACTATGATGATTTTCATCGGAATTTTCCTCCAGGATCAGTAATTGGGCAGTGTGTTGCCGGAACGAAGAAACCCATAACTGACAAGAAAACCAATGATGATGTATTGATTATTGGGATAAACCCTTCTCCGGATATGTTGGCGCGGAGCAGACATGCTTTTCCTTTTAAAGAAACAGGGTGAGAAAGTCAATATTCCCACACTAATTGATGTGGACAATGAGAAATTGCGATGATATAAAAGGCAACCTGATCGAACCAGTAAAGATCCGGGTCCTGATGGCCCGGCTTTTATTTTCACCCCGGTGGGGTGTACATGGCCACACAGTCTTCATAAGTGAGCTAAAGTGTCTAAAGTGAGCTAAAGTTCTGGTGCGCTTCGCGATCGATTTTATTATATCATTCCGGTTTACAGTCGTTTCTTTCCGGATGAGTTAAACGCTTCGTGCCTTTTATCTGAAAATAATTGCGCTTTCAGCGCACTCCATAACTTTAGATCACTTTAGTTCACTTCACACTTTAGTTCACTTAACGAGACCCCCTGTTTAAACGGCATAGCCAGTGATCTCTGATCTGGCCCTGAGGACCAGGTTTTAAAAGCCGTATAAATTTCCAAACCCTGCACGAGAAAGATAGAGAAAATAGAATACTGTGTCAAGCAGGGCGCCTGGGCATGGTTTTGTGACTGGAAAAAAGCCCCATTAACCGAACAACGTCATCAACCTTTTCTAACGAAAGGATGGTTTTCAAGGCGTCTTCAATCTGTTGCGGTGATAATATGCCTTCCGCGTTGGCCTCAAACTTCGAGCACAGCTCTTTTTCATCCATCACACCTCTGACAGGCCAGACATCCCTTTCTGTATATCGTTTCTCTTCTCTTGTGTTGTTGTCGTGGACGATAACTTCAACAACAGCCTTTTTTCCGTTATGCTGATTGCTTGCCGGCGTAAAAACATTTATTCTTTTCATGAACGCCGCGATTTCAGGAGACTTAAACGTCTCTTCCGCCTGCCATTTATATCCCAATTCGATCTGGTGCGCTGCCACAGCAAAGACATAAGCGGTGCTGAACTGGGCATCAACATGATTTTCAATGGTTCTGTTTTTCCATAATGAGAGTTCTGCAAGCATATTCAGCACGATGTTCAGCTCTTTGACCTCCTCCGGTTTGATATCAAACCGTTTGATGATCTCACAGAAGATATCAAGGGCGCCATGCATTGCCCCGCAACACGGATATTTTTTGTAGCCCACCGCATCTGAGAGAAACCAGATATTTCCGAGACCACTGACCACGACTCCCGGGTCCCATCCATCTGCTCCAAACGACTTCCAGAAGGCGAATTCCCCATCAAGCACATTTCTGTCACCAGTGTATCCCATTTCAGCAAGCAGCGCGGCCGTCACTTCAGCCTGAGATATCCAGCCGGCCGGAGAAAACTTAGACATGGAAGAAGGGACCGTTTCAGCAAACTGCATCAGAGTGGGGACAGGACACATACCGCCACCGATGCCGAATGCATGTTCTATCTCATCGGAATCCAGACCCAGGATCCTGGATGCACCGGCAATGCCTCCAAAGATATTTACACCATACCCATGTATGGGGAGTTGTACTGACAGGCCGTTTTTCAATGGTTTTCTGGAAAGACGCCCGGGGACGGCAAGTCCCACACAAACCCTTTGGGCGATCTCATGGGCAACAGCGATTGCGACAATCAGATCTTTACCCCTGACATTTTTCTTTTCCGCCAATGCAAGTGGCGCGGAAAGTACATATGGCGTTATATGTCCGGATGGGGCACACAGCGCATCATAATCAAGGGCATTAAAGAGTTCTCCGTTTACAAATGATGCAACAGGGGCAGAAGCCTTTTGGCCGGCGCCAATGATGGTCGCTTCCTGCGAAGATCCGGTTGTTGTGCCGAATGATAGTGCAATTTCTCCTTTTTTTGTGTAAATGCCTCCCAATGCACAGCCGATGGAATCAAGCAGCAGTCTTTTGGTTTCCAGGACAATTCCCCCGGGAATATCCTCAAATCTAATTTCCTTGATAAACCTGGCCAGTATTGATGTTGTGTTCATCTCGTTATCCCTTATGCAATGACAAAGGACCGTGCTTTCAGGTGTTCCCGGGTAACCACGCCCTCCCTCAAAACCCGAAGCGGTTGAACGGTTACATCAAGGACCGTGGATCCGATCCTCCCGGCGGTTTCACCTGCATCCAGAATCAGATCTATCCCGGTGCCAAGGCGATTCAAGACCTCCTGAGCATTACTGCAGGCGGGTTGGCCTGACAGGTTGGCACTCGTTCCACTTATGGGGGCTTCAATGGCCCGGGCTAATGCCGTCGCCACTGGATGGCTGGAAAGCCGAATCCCTATCTTGCCGGAACCACCGGTGAGCAGGGGCGACACCCTTTGACCTGCCTCGAAAACCAGGGTCAGGTCCCCGGGCCAGAATGCGTCCATAAGGCGGCGGGCAATTGGAGGAATGCTGCCCGCATATTGGTCCAGGAATTCAACACAGGCAATCAGGATCAGAACGGGACGGGTGGCGGACCTTTTTTTTGCTGAAAAAAGCCTCCCGATAGCTGCTTCATTCCTGATATCCACGGCAAGCCCATAAAACGTCTCCGTGGGATATGCAACGACGCTACCTGCCAGGAGTGCGTCCGCTGCCATGTCGATAGCCACCTGAAAATCCCCGGAGGGATCCACGCGGATCAAAGGGGGGGAGGCTTTTTCCGGCATTAACTGAACGTATCCGCCTTTTCCATGGCCTTTCGGGTTAACTCTTTGCGGTAATGGGTCAATTTTCCGGAAACAGGCGGGTATTTCAGGGCCAGGATCTGCGCCGCCAAAACAGCGGCATTTTTTGCGCCACCGCTTCCTACCGAAACAGTGGCAACCGGGATACCGGGGGGCATCTGAACCGTGGACAAGAGTGCATCCATCCCGTTAAGCGGTGAAGAATCGATTGGAACCCCGATGACGGGGAGCATTGTGTGTCCTGCCATGAAACCCGCCAGATGAGCAGCCCAACCAGCCCCTGCGATGATAACCTCAACCCCTCGATCAGATGCCGATTCAGCATATTGCCTCGTTGCTTCAGGCGTACGGTGCGCAGAAAGAACCCTGACCTCGTGGGGAATCTCAAGTTCCTTGAGTACATTGATGCAACCCTTCATTATTTCTGCATCAGAGGTACTACCCATAACGACTCCGACTAAAATCTTATCCAAAGGCATCTTTTCTCCTCTCAATGTCAAAAACTTAACGATTTTTTAAATTGCACCATCAAAAGTTATGTTATAATAACTTTCAGACTTTGATTTCAAGTTTAATTTCCGCCCGAGCGACGACCCCGGTGAAGAGGATGGAGACCATCAAACATGGCCCGCAGAAAAAAAAGAAAAAAGCGATCCAGCGATCAAAAGCTTTTAAAAAAAAAGCCGGAGATTTTTAACCCGCTGAAAGGGGATGTCTCCCCTTTGAAGAAAGTTGACAAGGCTGCGGAAAATGAACCGGACCTACAGATCCAGCCCGAACACAGAAAAGAAGAAGACGAAAATCTGGATTTCCTTGAAGCCCTTGCAGATGTCAAGCCTTTGTCCGGAAGCAAAATTAAGATCACACGACTTCCTGACCCCAATATCAAGCCGGCCCATCCGGCAGGGAACGACGAACTGGAGGCACTGGCCCACCTGTCCGATCTGGTCAGCGGGCATGCGGAAATGGACATCTCATTCACCGATGAATACATTGAGGGATCAGTTACAGGATTCAGCCAAAAACTGATGCAGCAGCTGAAAAAGGGAAAGTTCCCGGTCCAGGATTATGTTGATCTGCATGGGCTGACAAAACAGGCTGCAGAAGCCAGGGTCCGGGATTTTCTTATTCAAAGTTATCGACTTGGATTGAGATGTGTGCTTATCGTGCACGGCAGGGGCCTAAATTCTGAAGATCACATCCCCATATTAAAAGAACGGTTGCCTGTCTGGCTGAACCGGAGCCCGATCAACAAAATTGTTCTGGCCTTTTCAACGGCAAGGCCTTACGATGGGGGTGCCGGTGCGGTTTATGCCTTATTAAAGAGGTTAAAGGCATGACCGGTTTGATCCGTAAGGGGCTGGATTTCGACGCTACGCTACGGTCGGAATGACATAATTTGTCACGGGTTAATAATCGGGGGAACAGAGGTCTGAACAATGAAATTGGGTATTATCGGTCTTCCACAATCGGGCAGATCCACCGTCTTTTCCGCCCTGACAGGCGCGCGGAGTGATAAAGAAGCACGAGAGTCATCCCGCACTGACACGAGAATTGCCACGATCCTTGTGTATGACGAACGTGTGGATTTCTTAAGTGAAATGTACAAACCCAAGAAGACCACCCATGCAAAAATCGAATATCTGCTTCCTTCTGAAATACCATCTTCGTCCCCTTCAAAATCAGAGAGCGGCATTTGGAACCAGGTCCGCATATGTGATGCACTGCTGCATGTGGTGAGAAATTTCAAGGGACTTGACGGCGCCTCTCCTCCCTCTGAACAGGACTTCCGGAAGCTCGAAGAAGACATGATTCTGAGTGATCTTGCGGTTGCCGAAAAGAGGATCGAAAGGTTAGATCTGGACAGAAAACGGGGAAGAAAACCGGAGGGGGAAGAATATTCCCTGGTCAAGTCCTGCTGTGAGCTTCTTGACAAGGGGCAGCCTATCCGCAGTATCACGGAGCTGGCATCAAACCCTGTTCTGAAGGGTTTCACATTTCTCTCGGCAAAACCCATGTTCGTCATTATTAATAACGATGACGAAGATGAAGCACTGCCTCAGTGGGATCAAATGCCTGATGGTGTGGAACGGATGGCCGTCCGTGCCCGACTCGAAGAGGACATTGCCTCCATGTCGCCCGAAGAGGCAGAAGAATTCCTTGAGGCCTACAATATCCGGGAATCCGTTCTCGACCGAATAATAAAAAGCTCATACCGGCTTTTAAATCGTGTCTCTTTCTTCACTGTCGGATCAGATGAAGTCAAGGCATGGCCTATTTCTGCAGGCACTCCTGCTGTAAAGGCTGCGGGGACCGTGCACTCGGACATTGAAAAGGGTTTTATCAGGGCTGAGACCCTGTCTTTTGATGATTTAAAAACCTGCGGCACATTTCAGGCAGCCAAAAAAGCCGGATTGGTACGCCTTGAAGGAAAGGACTATGAAGTAAGAGATGGTGATATTATAAATTTTCGGTTTAATGTATAAATAAAGTGATCGGTTCAAGGTTCAGGGTTCAAGGTTCAACGGTTGAGATATCAGAGAGGATAGGTTAATGGATAAAATAAAAGTAGGTCTTATTGGCGCCGGAGGTTATGGTGGCTGTGGCGCCATTGAGCTTCTCCAGAATCATCCGCATGCGGAAATCGGGACACTTATTGACAAACAGGAAGTGGGTAGTCCCATCAGTTGTCTTTATCCTCATTTGACGGGCTTTTGTGATTTACCCTTAATTGACCCGGATGATCCAAACTGCCCCGATGACTTTCAAGTGGTCTTCTTTGCCACACCTGATGGCGTTGGCCAGAAAGAGGCACAGTCCTGGCATAAAAAGGGTGTCAAGGTTATCGACTACAGCGGTGATTTCAGATTCAATAATCTGGAGATGTATAAAGGATATGCCATAAGGATAGGACGGTCCCCTGAGCACGCTTCCCCCGAGCTATTGCCTCAGTCGGTCTATGGTCTGTCGGAATTACACAGGGAGGAGATTACCCGTACCGATCTGGTAGGTAACCCCGGGTGCTTTGCTGTAAGCTGCAACCTGGGTCTCGCACCGGCCGTGGAATCCGGGCTGATTGTGCCGGAATCGATCATCTGTGATGCAAAAACAGGGGTTTCCGGCGGCGGAAAGAATCCCACGCCTGCCTTTCACTATCCCGCACGCTACGATTCCATGAACGCCTACAAGGTATCCGGGCACCAGCATGTCTATGAAATTGAAAGGCAATTGACGCTTCTGGCCGGCGAGGACATACGGATTACATTCACGCCCCATGTGGTGCCCATGTGCCGGGGTATCTTGACCACCATCTATGCCCAGTTAAACGAGGGGCAGGGTATTAAAGCAGTGGAAGAGGCCTACCGAACCTTTTATAAAAACGATGTTTTTGTAAGGGTGTTCGGACCGGAAAAACCGCAGGCCACCGTTAACGTGCGCGGCAGCAACTTCTGTAATATTTCGCTTAACGTGGACGAAAGAACAGGAAAGCTTATTGTGGTAAGCCTGATCGATAACCTGGTAAAAGGGCAGGCCGGCAGCGCGGTTCAGAATATGAATATTATGTTCGGGCTGGATGAAACAGAGGGACTGCTGCACCCGGGCATTTATCCATAAAAGGGAAGGGCTTCTGATGGGTTACAGTAGTGATACACATCTCAAGTCGGTAGGCTACATTCTATGGATCTTCGGGTTTATGGGTGCACACCGTTTCTATTTTGGCAAACCCATTTCGGGAACGATCTATTTCTTTACCCTGGGATTACTTGGTATCGGCTGGCTGATAGATCTTTTTCTTATCCCTTCGATGGATCGGCAGGCGGATTTAAAATTCAGTGTCGGAGACATCAACTATACCGTTGCATGGATTCTGCTGACTTTCCTGGGGTTGCTCGGCATTCACCGAATGTACATGGGGAAGTGGATTACAGCTATTATTTACCTGCTCACAGGCGGGATTTTTGGCATAGGCTATCTGTATGACTTCTTGACGCTTAACGACCAGATCACGTTAATAAACCATCCGTGATTCCTTCTATTTTATACAGACCCGCCTGACCTGCTTTAGATCCGTAAGTCCAAGGCAGATCTTTCGAATGCCGTCCTGCATCAAGGTGGTCATGCCGTCAAACTTTGTGGCTTGTTTCCTTAATTCGTCAATCTTTGCCCGGCTCTGGATTAATAATTTCATTTCGTCTGTTCCCTGTAGGAGCTCAAACAGAGCGATCCGGCCACGGTAGCCGGTATTACTGCATTCCTGACAGCCTTTGGCCCTGTAAAGGAAAAATTCATCATTATACTCGAAGCCGAGGGCATTAAAATCACCGCCATACAATCTGACCAGCCCGTCAAATTCTTCCCTGTCGGGATGATACTTTTCTTTGCATTTTTTACACAGGGTTCTTGCCAGCCTCTGGGCAAGAACCCCCAGAAGGGCGTCGGAAAAATTAAACGGATCCATTCCCATGTCCAGCAGTCTCGTAATGGTTTCCGGGGCGCTGTTTGTGTGAAGTGTACTAAAAACCAGATGGCCTGTTAAAGAGGCCTCGATACCTGTTGACACGGTCTCATGATCCCGCATTTCCCCCACCATGATCACATCCGGATCTGCCCGCAAAAAAGCCCTCATGGCCGTGGCAAAATCAAGTCCGATCTTGGGCTGCACCTGCACCTGACGCAGACCGTCCTGGGTAATTTCCACAGGGTCCTCAGCAGTCCATATCTTTGTTTCGGGCTTATTAATGTAATGCATGGCTGAATGAAGCGTCGTCGTTTTTCCGCTCCCGGTGGGCCCCACCACCAGAACCATTCCGTAAGGTTGGATCACCATGGCGGTAAAAGCGTTATAATCCCTTTCGGTCATGCCCATCTTATCCAGAGGCATTGGATCGCCGGCAGCCAGAATCCGCATGACCACGTCTTCGTTTCGGCCTGCTGTGGGGATGGTCGCAACGCGGAGTTCAATGTCCAGAGGTGCATAACGTTTAAATTTAATTTTTCCGTCCTGGGGCAACCGTCTTTCGGCGATGTCCAGATCCGACATGATCTTCAGACGGGACACCAGCGCCCGCTTATATGTATGGGGAATGGTCTGATAAACCTGGCATGCCCCGTCAATTCTAATCCTGATTACCGCAGGCTTTTTTCCGGATCGGGGTTCTATATGTATATCAGATGCGCCCCGGTTGAAGGCATCAACAATCATCTTGTTGACAAGCTGGACAATGGCGCTGTCATCTTCGGCCATTGAATCAAAATCATCTTCTTCATCATCAACCGTTTTCAGCTGTCCCAGGATATCCTCAATGCTTCCGGAACTTGGCAGCATTTCAGTTCTTCTCACATTAAAGAACATGTCTATCATCATATAGATGTCTTCCCTGAGGGACACACAATACTCGAACTTCTTGGCTTTGATAAGCCTTTTAATTGCATCTCGTGCAGGCAGGGAACCGGGGTTTTCCATGGCCACGGCCACAGTGTCTTCTGACTGGGCCACAGGGACAAAGTTATTGTTTTTGAGAAAATTCACCTTGAGGCCTTTCAACAATTGGCCGGGAATAACCATTTTGTCATCGTACGGGATGAAACGGGCCCGGTAAAACTCGGACAGGGATTTGCCGACATCATCCTTTAACACATGGAAATCCGCCATAAGGATCGATTCCACGGACGTTTTCTTTGTTCTTGCCCGGGTCATGGCCTCGACCAATTCATCATGGCTGATAATGTTCTGGCCCACAAGAAAGTCAAAACGTGTAGATTTGGTCTTTTCAGCGACTTTTTTATTCTTGAAAAAGGCGGCCCCCAGGACCTCTGCAATATCCAGGACCGATGACTGGTCCGCATCCGTAAAACGCTGATCGGTCCGCTTGTTGATCAGCTGTATAACACCATGGACAAACTTATTGTGAACAATGGGGGCCGCAAGGACCTGGGTAGTTTTATAGCCCGTTACCTGATCCCAGCTCTTGTCGAATTTTAACTGAGGGTTGATCTGTTTGAGTTCATCCTGATCATAGACATCAAGGATGTTCACAACCTTCCCGGATGCTGCGCTGTACCCGGAAATACTGCCATTGTTGATGGGGACCCTGATCTCGCTGACTTCGTTACCGCTCTTCAACCTTGAAACGATCTCCGTTTTGATACTGTCAATCACATAGATAGTAATTCTGTCTGCATCAAAAAGGCCTAGAATTTCCCCTTGAAGGTTCAGCAGAATATCATCCGTACCCCTGGCAGAATGTATTTTGTTGGTGATGTTATTCAGCCGCTTCTGATATTCGAGCTGTTCTTGAAGCGTGTTTTTTTTCTCAGATGAATTACCGAGTTTTTCAGCTATAGCATCCATGATATTTCTAAAATGAAAATAAAGGATAATGCCTCAAGTGAGGCCAAAAGTGTGTTTCACCCAATGGGTGAAAGAAGCAAATCGACGATTTATGGAATAGTTTGTTGAATGTCAAGTGGTTATAGGTTTTAAACCTTTGAACCTCGAACCCTGAACCTTGAACCTGTGTAGTACAAATATTTTACAGAATATGCAACTTATTTAATGTTTGCGAATCCTGTCTCTTTAATTTATAAGGTCAAATATGTTAATTGACAGTCATGCACATCTGGATATTCGAGATTTTGATAATGACCGCACAGACGTCATTGAAAGAGCCGTAAACGGCGGCCTCACCAATATAATTACAATAGGGATAGATGCTGGCAGTTCGCTCAGGGGACTGGAACTTGCCAGGGAACATGCGTTTATTTATGCATCTGTTGGCCTTCACCCTCACAATGCAAATGTGTTCGATTCTCAGGAACTAGACAACCTGGCCCAAATTGCGTCAGACAGTAAAATAGTGGCCTGGGGAGAGATCGGGCTTGATTTTTACCGGCTTTATTCTCCCAGGGACGATCAGTTGAGGTCGTTTCAGCAGCAACTTGAAACGGCCAATGACCTGAACCTGCCGGTAATCATCCATAATCGCGACGCCCATGACGATGTGTTTGAAATTTTAAAAAAAATGGGGAAAGGCGATAAAAAGGGAGTCATTCATTGTTATTCCGGGGATCAGGATCTGGCCACAGCCTTTATTGAGTTGGGGTATTACATATCCATTCCAGGCACGGTTACCTATAAAAAGGCATCCCATGTGAGAGATGTGGCATCCAACATCCCGATAGAACGTATGCTTATTGAAACCGATGCCCCTTTTCTTACCCCTGTGCCTAAGCGAGGAAAACGAAATGAGCCCCTGTTCGTCACCTACACAGCACAGGAGATTGCCCGTTTGAGAAACATTAAATTCGAAGAAGTGGCCAGAAAAACGGCAGAAAATGCACGAGATCTTTTTGGCCTGCCGTAACCGTATGCGCTATCCTTTCATTGAAAAAAAGAATCCCCTGATCCTTGCATCTGCGTCTCCCCGCAGAAAGAGCCTGTTGACTCAGGTCGGACTGCCTTTTCGGTCAGAGACAAGTCACGTGACCGAGGAAGGCCCCTGCAGAAATCCGGCACAGGCAGCATGCCTCCTGGCCGAAAAAAAGGCCCGGGAGGTTTATTCCAGGATCGGAGGGTCCTGGATTCTCGGGGCAGATACCGTTGTGGTTATAGACAGGACCCGTTCCCAAGTCCGGGAGGCACACATTGAAAACCTTGCCACGATACTCGGGAAACCAAAGGACAGAAAGGAAGCATGCCATATGCTTCGCCTCCTGAGCGGGACAGAGCACCGCGTGATGACCGGGTTCTGCATCCTGGATCCTTCCGGCGAAACAGCCCATTCAGAAACCGTCAGCACCCGGGTTCATATCAAGGCTCTAACTGATACTGAAATAGACGCCTATGTCAATACAAAGGAACCTTTTGGAAAGGCCGGGAGCTACGCCATACAGGGAATCGGTTCTTTTATGGTCAAAAGCATTTCAGGATCATATGCGAACGTGGTTGGACTGCCATTATTCGCCTTAATAAAAGCGCTTGTTGCCGTGGGGGCCATCGAAAGCTTTCCGCTGTCAATATAATCAGGGGAACGATGTTGATACCAAATCCGAGGCTTCGGCCTTTTGATTTCATTTCGATCAGTATACTTATCCTCTCCGTTATGATGGTCCTGTGTGCCGGCCTTTCCAACGTTTCCGCCCAGGATGATTTGGTACCGGTAGAGGATTCAGCCCAGGGAGTGGAGTCGAACCGTTCCGCGGTTACATATTACGGAGTCGTCAGATTCACCCAATTCCTCTGCCGAACGATCTCTGCCAAAATCACACCACCTGCCACGGCCACATTGAGTGACTCTGCATGACCTGAAACCGGGATACTCACCACCTGGTGGCACTGTTTTCGCACAGACCGGCTTAACCCCCGCTGCTCATTGCCGAGGACCAGGACCACCTCTCTATTCCAGTCAAATTCGTAGATAGCGCTCTGGCTTTCACCGGACGCACCTATTATCCAGAATCCTCTTTTTTTCAGCAGATCCAGAGCCCTTCCCATGTTAACAACCCTGGCAATTGGAAGATGCACGTGTGCCCCGGACGACCTCTTGAGAACCTTGGCGGAAATGCCGGCAGAGCGGTCTTTGGGTATGATCAGCCCATGAGCCCCGAAGAACACCGCTGTTCTGATGATCGCCCCCAAATTCCCCTCGTCCGTGATATGGTCAAGGGCAACCAGAAGTCCCTGTTTTTGTGGATGGATAGTGGCCAGATGGTCAAGTTTAACGTAGGTGAATTCTTCTACCAACGCCGCTATACCCTGATGAGATATGTCGGGCAGAATGCGAGTCAGAGCTGTATTATCTTTGACAAGGACAGGGATGCCCCTTTCCTTCGCAATTTGAAGGATCTCCTTTGTACGGGAAGATTTTTTTCCTTCTGCGATCCAAACTTCTCTAATCTGAGATTTTCCATGAATCAAGGCCTCCCGCACAGCATGGAAACCTGGGATCAAGTTGTGGGTCTTTTCCTGGATGAGATTACTCCGGGTAGTGTCGGTAATCAGTAATCAGTAGTCAGTGGTCAGTGACCAGGCAATGCCGTTAAGTTAACGAATGTTCAATTTGTTATGCCAGCCCCGGCTAGTCATTGAATCAGGCTTAAGTAAAACCGAATATCGAATATCGAACAAGGAATTTCGAATCACGAAGGAAAGATTTTTTGTCAATTATATAAAATAAATAGAGCGAAGCGATTCCATACTTCGTCATTCGTCATTCGTTATTCGTTATTCGATATTCTGCGGTTTAAAGTATTTCCCGCATGTTAGCAATCCCGGATACTTGAGCTTGCTGAGAATCCTCAATTTAACGGCATTGAGTGACCAGGGTTCAGGGTTTGCCGCTTTACGCTCGTCAATCTTGAACCGTAAACCTGGCTTAGAATTATGGAAAAGAAACGCCGAACAACTCCCTTATTTTTTGCGCCTGACGAGTGGTTCGGCATCGCTCCGAGGTGACGATAGACCGGGCATCTCCTATCGCCGTTTCCAGGTCATCATTGATGATAACATAATCGTACCATACACAGCTTTTGATATCATTCAGGGCCTTTTCAAGCCTCAACTTCATGGCCTTCTCATCGTCTGTGCCACGACCCTGCAACCTTTTCTCAAGAATCTCCAAAGACGGGGGCAGTATGTAGACAAGCACACTGTCCGGATAATGTTTCTTTATGTTTTCTGCCCCCTGGGGATCTAAATCAAGCAGGACGTCAAACCCCTGCGTGATCTGGGCATCGAGACTGGAAAAGGATGTGCCGTATAAATTTCCATATACTTCGGCCCACTCCACAAATGCTCCGGAAGCCGCCATCCTGCTGAAAGTCTTTCTGCCCACAAAGTGGTAATGGATGCCATCCTTTTCACTGCCCCTCAGCTCGCGGCTTGTATGCGACACAGAATAACCTATGGAGGAGACGGTCTCTCTCAGGTTATCGACGATTGTCGTCTTCCCTGCCCCGGATGGTGCGGAAAATACGAAAGGCCGGCCCATGCCTATTCTTCTTTCATTTCATCCTTGCTCAAATTGAAGTTGGGACTGAATCTCTGAGCAAGGGTTTCAGACTGAATTGCAGACAATATCACATGGTTGCTGTCCGTGATAATCAGCGACCTGGTGCGCCTTCCCTGGGTTGCATCAATCAGTCTTTTTTCCTCTCTGGCCTCATCACGGAGGCGCTTAATGGGAGCGGCGTTTGGAGAGACAATTGCGACAACCCGCCTTGAGACCACTGAATTTCCAAAGCCGAGATTGACAAGTTTGGCACTCATTTAAATTCTCCTTTCATTCCACATTTTGAACCTGCTCTCTCAGTTTTTCCAGTTCCGCCTTCATTTCGACGACGACCCTGGCAACGAACGAATCAGAAGTTTTTGAGCCAATGGTGTTCACTTCCCTGTTGATTTCCTGAATCAAAAAGTCAAGCCGCCTGCCCACGGCATCATCCTGAGACATGTATTCGCGAAACTGCCCAAGATGGCTTCTGGTTCTCACAATCTCCTCTGTAATGTCCGATTTCTCGGCAAAAAGGGCTACCTCCTGAGCAAGCCGGCTTTCATCCATTGCCACATCCTTCAGCATGCGATTCAGGTTATCTTCCAGTCTGTTCCGGTGTTCTTCAACCAGATCAGGCGCCCGTTTTTCCACATCATCAAGATAACGTCCCAACAGCGCTATCCTTTGTTGAAAATCGGCCTCAATGGTCTCTCCTTCCCGGCTCCTCATCACCTCAAGGGGATCAAGCGCCTGAACCAAGGCCTCCTGGAGGCCGTGTTTAACCTGCTCCATGTCAATTTCAGCGGGTTTGGCGACAACCACATCTTTCATCTGCAAAAGAGAATCAAGCTGAATTTCCTGATCAAGGCCAAACTGATCGGCCAGTTGATTGAAAATCTCAAAATAAGATTTTGCCAAGGATGTATTTACCTCTAGATCATATAGGATGGCCCCACCCTCGCTTTGTATCTCGATAAATACCTCTATGCGCCCTCTCCTGAATCTGGAAGATATGAGGGATTTGAGATCCTTTTCAACTACCAGAAACTTTTTGGGTATCCTCAAAACAATATCCCGGTAACGATGATTGAGAGATTTGATTTCCGCAACAAAAAGAGTGTCCCCCGACCGGTACTCCCCCCTGCCATAGGCTGTCATGCTTCTAATCAATATCCTCTAGCTCCCTTCTCTAAGGGCTCGCGCAAAAATAAATTCATATTTTGGCATCTCATCTTCATGTCATCTTTGACAAATTTTGAAGAGCAAAAACCTTGAAATAGTCCACTATTACTGCGCCTTTTACTCTTCAAAATTTACCAAACCTAACCTAAATCTGAACGCCAAAATGTGAATTTATTTTTCGCGAGCCCTCACTTGTTTCATGTATCGTTTTCTTACATTGTTGAAATAACCGATTATCTCAGGCTCTGCATAATCCGGATACGTCCATTCGAGTGTTTTGAAACATCCCTTTTGAAAAACCAGGGTGAGATCCGCATAAATGCCCTGCGACAAGTATACCCGATGAGCAAAATTCTTTCCTGTGGCAAGGATTAGCCTTTCCGGGGATATGTAACCGGGATCGATATTGACCCTTCTTTTGCCGTCAATTAAATATTGCTGCTCTATGGCATTGGTTTTCAGCTTGAGTTCGATGAGTTGATCCGGAAGGGCCGGCTTTTCAAAGGCAATGAAGCGACGATGGAGCGGCCAACCCATCTCCTTTGCGTAATATTTGGTGCGGTCAAAAAAAAGCTCGGGGCTGACCCAGTCCACTGGTCCGCATATTTTTTCGAGTTGTTTGATAATCGTGTCAAGAAACTCTTTTTCAGGCGAAAACAGGCTTGAGATGAGCTTGACGTGATCCGGTTCATGTGGACGGCTCATATCCCGCTGCCCCACTGGTCAGGACCACGTCATTTAGGCACCTAACCCACTGAATTAAAGAAATTTATATGATGGAGTTAAATCCCGAAAATTCGAAGCACAAAATTCGAAATTCGAAACAAATACGAATGACCGAAATCCCAAATTCAAAAGAAACTGAACTCCAGATAGGTGCATTTAACTACCAGGAATGTTTTGGTCATTTGATATTTGAATTTTGATATTGTTTCGTGTTTCGGTATTCGAATTTCGAATTTTGAGGTTCCAGGGGTCTCCAAATATTAGCAACCTATCAACGACTTTGACGTTTCCCTGCCCCTCTGGTTGTTCACGCTTGACTATTTATGCGTGAGGGTTTGCGCAAGCACATCAGACAACACGCTTCAAGTCTTCCGCATTTACAGTGGAGGTTCCCACTTTTCCCACCACAATACCTGCCGCGAAATTGGACAAAATGGCAGAAGATCTTAAGTCCAGGCCGGAAGTAAGACCCAAAGAGAACGTGCTGATGACCGTATCACCGGCCCCTGTAACGTCAAAGACCTGTTTGGCAACAGTAGGGATATGGGTTATTTCACCACTGTTTTCAAAAAGCGTCATGCCGTGCTTCCCCTGGGTGATAAGAACCGAACGACAGTTCAGCACATCAAGCATATGTCGTCCTGCTCGCTTCAGGGTCTCTTCGTCAACAATATCAAAACGACAAAAAGTGCCGGCCTCATGGTGATTGGGGGTAATCACATCCACTTCATGATAATATTCGAAATTTCCGGTCTTGGGGTCAACGGCAACAATGACAGAGGCCTCGCGGACCAGCTCCCTCAACCCTTTCATCAGGTCCTCCGAAATAACGCCCTTGCCATAATCGGATACCACAATGCCGTCTATGTTATGAAGGTTTTTCTCTATGTAATCAAGGAGTCTCCGCAGGCTTTCAGGACTTATGTCCCCCCGCCTTTCCCGGTCAAAGCGAACCACCTGCTGATTTCGCGCAACCACCCTTGTCTTAATTGAGGTCGGTCTGTCAAGTTCCGTTAGGACGCCGTCGGTTTTCAGGCCCATCTCTTTGACCTTGTTTATGATTTCCTGTCCGGTACCATCCTCTCCGACCACACCGCAAAGTACAGGACTTGCGCCTAAGGTTGCGATATTACAAACAACGTTGGCAGCACCCCCGAACATCTTAGTTTCCTGTTTGACCTCCACAACAGGGACCGGGGCCTCAGGGGAAATCCGGGAAACATCACCCCAGACATACTCGTCCATGATGATATCACCTATCACAAAAATTCTAGCCTGGTGAAATCTGTCAACGTACTCCTTCAGGATCTTTCCATCATAATGGTGCCCAACCGCCTCAGACATATTTGCGATACGCTTTCCTTTTCTAGGAGGCTGTCCGAGAATGCCCTTTTTCCCAAACTCTTCGTCATGCCCGAAAAAATTATCCTCGGAATATCAACCATATGCCTGTGGTAATTTTTTCGGGTATTCCTCGATTTTGAAAAAAATTGCTATTCTCGGACAGCCTCCTAGATTCATGGGAACGACTTAGGGATCGTTAAGTGAACTAAAGTGTGAAGTGAACTAAAGTGATCTAAAGTTATGGAGTGCGCTGAAAGCGCAATTATTTTCAGATAAAAGGCACGAAGCGTTTAACTCATCCGGAAAGAAACGACTGTAAACCGGAATGATATAATAAAATCGATCGCGAAGCGCACCAGAACTTTAGCTCACTTTAGACACTTTAGCTCACTTATAAAGACTGTGTGGCCATGTACACCCCACCGGGGTGAAAATAAAAGCCGGGCCATCAGGACCCGGATCTTTACTGGTTCGATCAGGTTGCCTTTTATATCATCGCAATTTCTCATTGTCCACATCAATTAGTGTGGGAATATTGACTTTCTCACCCTGTTTCTTTAAAAGGAAAAGCATGTCTGCTCCGCGCCAACATATCCGGAGAAGGGTTTATCCCAATAATCAATACATCATCATTGGTTTTCTTGTCAGTTATGGGTTTCTTCGTTCCGGCAACACACTGCCCAATTACTGATCCTGGAGGAAAATTCCGATGAAAATCATCATAGTCGGTGCGGGCGAAGTGGGTTTTCACATCGCTCAGAGGCTTTCTGAGGAAAACCAGAATGTCGTACTCATCGACAAGGATCCTCAAAAAATAAAGCGCATAACCGAAAAGCTTGATGTACAGGCCCTGCTGGGAGGAGGGACCAGTCCTCAGGTGCTTAGAGAGGCAGGGATCAGGGAAGCAGACATGTTGGTAGCTGCCGCGGACAGCGATGAGGTAAATCTGATCTCCTGCCTGATGGCAAAAAACCTCAACCCTTATATGCTCAAAGTTGCCCGCATCAGAAGCCCGGAGTATCTGGAGGAAAAAGAGCTCTTTGGACAGGACCTCCTGGGTATTGATCGCGTGATCAATCCTGAATCAGAGATGGTGGACGCCATACTGAGGGTGATGGAAGTCCCCGGTGCCTCTGAGGTGATCGATTTCGTCGGGGGACGCGTCAAGCTCATCGGCTTTACCATTCCTGAAGATTCTTCCTTTTGCGGCCATAAACTAGCATCCTTCAGAGGGCTGGAAGAAACAGTCCTCGTGGGCGCAATTGCCCGTGGAGACGAGGTTTTGATCCCCCGTGGCGATGATATTATCCAGGCGGATGATCTGGTATATGTTGTTGTCAAAAACGATGAACTGGATCGGATTTTAAGGCTTTTCAATCCCCGGGAGCAGTCCCTGAGAAGGGTTATCATTGTCGGCGCGGGACAAACAGGCACGGCCCTTGCGACCGCGCTGGATCAGACAAAAGTCAAAGCAAGAATCATTGATAAGGATACCGAAAGATGCACCCTCTTGGCTGAAAAACTGGAAAGAGTGATCGTGATAAACGGGGACGGAACAGATAAAGACCTGCTCCGGGAGGAAAACGTCGAAGACGTTGACCTTGTGGTTGCCATCACCGGGGATGAAGAAAGCAACGTCCTTATTTCGCTCCTTTCCAAGGGTCTCGGGGCAAAAAGGACGATCACGCGTATCAGCAAGCTCAGCTACATTCCTCTGGTATCAGCTATCGGAATTGACACCGTTGTAAGCCCGAGGCTGTCAGCGGTCCGGGCAATCCTTCAACACATAAGACGCGGAAAGATTATCACCGTAGCGCCGCTGAAAGGAGAACACGCGGAAGCGATCGAGGCCGAGGCCCTTGAGACGTCCGATATCGTAAATGTCCCCCTTGCGGATGTCAAATTTCCAAAAGGGGCCATTATCGGGGCGATCGTCCGGGGCGAAGAGGTTATTATTCCCAGAGGAGACAGCATCATCAGGCCAAGAGACCGGCTCATTATCTTCGCCCTTCAGCCAGTCATTCCGAAACTGGAAAAGCTTCTTACCGTTAAGCTGGAATATTTTTAGCTCGGCTTAGGGTTCGCGCAAAAATAAATTCACATTTTGGCGCGAGCCCTTAGGATACCTATGAACTTTGCCACAATAGCATATGTCCTGGGAGCTTTATTAATTGTCATCGGAAGTTCAATGGTTTTACCATTGGGGTGGTCCCTGTATTATAATGGGGGGGACCAGCTTTCAATTCTGATTTCCGCCATAATTACAATTGCATTGGGACTGCCATTATGGTGGTTTTTTAGAAAGAATACCGACTTAGGCATAAAAGATGGTTTTTTTATTGCTGTCTTTGGGTGGATTCTGGTCTCTGCCGTCTCTACCCTTCCCTTCTTGATCCACGGATCAATCCCTTCCTTTACCGACGCTTTTTTTGAAATGATGTCCGGGTATACAACCACCGGGGCAACAATCCTCACGGACATCGAAACGGTACCTCACGGACTGTTATTCTGGCGGAGCCAGACCCATCTACTCGGTGGCATGGGATTTTTGACGTTAACAATTATATTCCTACCGTTTGGGATGGGGGGAATTCGTTTGTTTCGAGCAGAATCGAGCCCGGGTCAAGTTATTACCAAAGAAAAATTCAGACCCCGCAATAAAGATACCATGATCTGGCTGTGGTATATATATCTGCTGCTAAACCTTGCAGAAACACTTCTGTTATGGCTGGGAGGCATGTCCCTTTTTGATTCTCTGTGTCATTCCTTCGGAACCGTATCAACTTCAGGATATTCCCCCAAAAACACCAGCATAGGATATTATAACAGCGCCTATTTCGACTGGGTGATCATTCTGTTTATGTTTTTGGGCGGGATGACCTTTATGCTGTTTTATCAGATATCGAGAGGGGACTGGAAGTCACTGAAAATTAATACTGAATTCCGCTGGTATGCGGGCTTTGTGCTGTTTTTTTGCAGCATTGTCTCCTGGATTCTTTGGAAAGAGAGCGCCTATGGTACTTTCATGGATTCTTTGAGATATGGGACATTTCAGGTCATGTCTATATTAACCACAACCGGGTTTACTACTGCAGATTATGAACTATGGCCTCAGGCCGCTCAGATGTTTCTCTTTGCGGTGTGTTTTATCGGGGCCTGCGCCGGATCAACCACCAGCGGCATCAAGGTCGTTCATTATGTCCTTATATGCAAGTTTATGTATGCATCTGTAAAGAAGATCTTCCTGCAGCCCATGGCTGTCATACCCCTGAAACTTAACCGGCGTCCTGTAGATTCCTCAATCGTAGACCTTGCCATCTGTTATTTTATTGTAAATATATTCCTGGTGCTGGGAGGGGGGTGTTTTATGGTGATGGTGGATGATATGGACTATCTTACCGGCATGAGTTCCGTAATCGCCACACTCATGAATATAGGCCCGGGATTCGGAGCAGTGGGGCCGACAGAAAACTATGCGCAGATCTCCGGTGTGGGGAAATGGTTCTTGTCCTGGAATATGCTGGTTGGCAGGCTGGAAATGTTTTCGGCACTGGTCATATTCTATCCGTCATTTTGGAAGAAATAAGTTCATCTACTCCAAGAACAATCCCGGAATATCTTTTAAATGAAGGGAAGTGCAGACAGCAATAACCCGTTCGCCCTCTCGGATATGGGTGTCACCCACAGCTGTTTCCCACTTTCCATCGCGGAACACGCCGCCAATAAGAATTTTTCCATAAAATGAAGAAGCCAGTTTAGAGAGGGGGGCACGGGTAATCGGAGAGTTTGGAGCGGCAACGAGTTCAACCACTTCCGTATCGAGCCCATGGATGTGAGCCACGGAAAGTAATTCTCCTCTGCGAATGAATTTCATGATCTCGTTCCCTGCCAAAATTTTCTTGTTCAAGGCAATATCTGTCCCGATTGTAGCAGCCAGGACCAGGTATTCCTCCTTCACCATTGCAATTGTTTTTCCCTGCTTATGGCGACCTTGTTTATTCATCAGATGCTTCGCCAGCAGGCAACTCATGATATTGATCTGGTTCTCTCCTGTTGTTGTAACAAAGGTATCCATATCCGCCAACCCCGCCAAAGCCAGAACATCCTCGTCTCCCCCGTCTCCATGCAGAATCTCTGCGTTCTTTAACCTGTAGGACAAGTCTTCGGCACGGTTAATGTCCCTTTCAATCAATTTAATCTCAACGGTTTTCCCCAATAACTCGGCCACACGACTTCCCACCAGGCCGCCCCCCAGAATCATCACCCCGTGGCGGCGATGCTGTTTTACTTCCATCAGATCCATTAACTGCGCTAGATCTTCGTTACCGGCCATAATAAGCACCTGGTCTTGAGGCAATATCTCGTATTCTCCGTCGGGGATGATCGTGTTGATTCCCCGGGCAACAGAAACAACCCGGAAGGGAAGATCTTTATACATCTGAGAAATTTCTTTCAGTTTTTTGAAGGCCAAAGGCGATGTCTCATGAATACGGGTAGCCATCACCTGCGTTTGCCCCTGGCCAATATCTATTATTTCATTCCCGGCCGTGCGTTTAATCAGTCTTACGATTTCCTGAGCAACCAGCTCCTCCGGATGAATGATCAAGTCAATTTTCAGGTCTTCGGCGTTGAGAATTGAATCTACATCCCCAAACTCCGGGGAACGAACCCGGGCAATTTTACGCTGGATTCCAAAGCGGTCCGCAATCATTGAAGACAACATGTTCACGGCATCATTGTCCGTGACAGCAATAAGGAAATCCATGTTCTCTGCGTCGGCTTCTCTCCAACATTCGATATTCATGGCATCGCCTTTAATCAGCCTGCCATCAATGTAGCCGTCAGCATAGCCAATCAGATCGCTGTCTGTCTCAATGGCTGTGATATCATATCCTTCTCGAAACAGGCGCTTTGCCAGATAAAATCCGACCCCGCCAAGTCCCAGAATCAGGACATTCTTAGGCTGCTTGTTTTTTTTCCAAAACATAAATGTACAAAAATAGTAAAGGTAAAGAGTTAAGGGACGCGAAACAGCTACAATGCCAATAATCTAATCTAAAAATGAGAACACTGCTCATGTGTAATCACAGGGTGCTTTTCCCTTGTGGGAGTATCTTGGAAAGGACTTTGTGTGTCAAGTGGAAAGGGGTAACAATATACGGGATGTTCAGGCGGGATTATCCTGTTTTGGACCCTGTTTCGGTCGCTGCTTTTCCCTCAGGATCAGGGGGGCGTGCGACGAGCTAAGGAGAAATTTGCGAATTCTCTGAAAAAGACCTCCACACCCTGGCCTGATCCGTTTTCTGAACGCAAACCGGTTGGTTACAGTACTTCCGGCTCCGCGTTTGCCTTGGCATCTTCCTCACCCCCTTTGGGGGAACCTGATAGAGTTCTCCAGCGCCCCAATGACTTCATGAGCTTGGCAGTCCCTTCCGGAAGCTTTTCCAGGATTTCGCCGGCCCCTTCAGTCGTTTCATCCTTAGGTGCTGTCGTGCACGTGCCGTCAAAAGTCACTCCTGCATCAATAAACACTACAGGGGCAGTAAGGTCCCCGTATACACGGGCCGGCGGATGCAGTTCGATGCGCTCTGTGGCTCTAACCGTACCTTTTATTTCACCGCTAATGGTGGCATTTCGGACAAAAACGTCAGCGTGAATCACCGCTTTTTCCCCGATTACGATTGTGCCTTCTTTACTTTCAATTGTTCCGTTGGCATGGCCGTTTATTATCATTGTCCCTTCAAATACCAGCGATCCTTCCATGGTCATCTGCGGCCCTAACATCTGAATGTCCTTTGTCGGTTTTTTCATTTGGGACCTCCCTTCAGTATTATCATCAGTTTCGTTTAAAAAATATTTTTTCCAAAACAATTATTTACAGCCTCCCAGGCACGGACGTGGAGAAATTACATCTTCTGAGAGAGTATGGCAGCAAAACGTTTTAATTTGTGCCGGAATTTCATGTCAGAGTTATAGGCATCTTTAGAGTCACAGAATCTTTTAGACATGTGCAGTATGCTCTGTGATGCCTTTATGCGCGGCGCGGTAAGCAGCAGCGGTTTTCTTTTTTTCTCAGCCGTGCGCAGACTCTGCTTGTCGTACGGGATGGCCCCCAGGTATTCAGGCATTATGCTGAACCTGTCTTCCACGGCGTTTATGTTTTGATCAGCTGTTTTTTTGACCGTGCCGTAGAGTTCAAATCCCTGGTGCAGATCACTCACCTGGTTGGCCACCAGCATAGGGGAAAATGTCCATTGCGGCTCATAGTCTGGCAGTTTCCCTTCCAGCCTCTCTTCAATCTCCTTGAATCGGGAAAATCCGGCTTTCGTACACGCATAGCCGCTGATAACGTCCTGAGGTGTGGTCACAATTAATGTGTGATCAGCAGCAAGGGCAAAATCCAGGACAGTGCGGGAAATCCCTGCACCGAGATCAAATATGGCAAAGTCATATCTCCGGCTGATTTTTTTGAAATGGTTGATAAATTTCACCTTCTGGGCATGATACAGATTGGCCAGTTTGAATTCTCCATATGAACCGCAGATGAGATCAAAACCAAACGTTGTGGGGCAGATGAGTTCCAGCATCTCTTTCTGTTTTTCCAAGAAGTCCATCAGATGATATTTGGGAAACATGCCAAGTTTGTTGGAAATATCTGCGTTACCCAGATCCGCGTCAATGAGCAGGACCCTGGCGCCGGTTTTGGCCATGGCATAGGCGAGGTTAATGGAAAGATGGGTTTTCCCCACACCGCCTTTGTTGGAGATGATGGAAATATTTAAAGTGCCTTTTTCGCGCCCCGGGGTGGCCTTGGCTAATGCCTCCTTAGAGGCCTTTTTGTGAGTACCGTCAAAATTAAATTGTACACTGTTTCCGTTTCCATAATATCTCTCAAGCGCGGCAGAAAGCGAATTCTTCGGGGTAACTGCCGGGCGAATCTTAAAACCGGTGAGAAGTTCAAGACTTCTGATTGCAACGGGCTGTTCCGGTGCCAGCATTGCAACCAAAAGTGTGTTGTCAACCAGGCGGATTGGCAAGGCCTGTCTTCTGTATGCGATTTCCGGTTCAAGCAGGGAAACAGCAGCCGGCTCTACGCGGGTCTGCATTGGATCAACAAAGGGGACGTTCAGTCGTTTGGCCGCCGCTTTCGCAATCTGCGTGTCTTCATCATCTCGCCTGGGGAATGAATACACCCTTGAAGACTTTTTGGAGCGCGCACCCCGGCCTTCCAATGACTGTCCCTGTGCACCGGCGGTCTTCAGGCTGTTTCTGTTTTCCTCCATGCATTGTTCTCCGTGTTGAATTCAGGGCCTTTCCACAAAGTAAAGATCCGGGTCCTGAGGGCCCGGCTTTTAGTTTCACCCCGGTGGGGTGTACATGGCCACACAGTCTTCATAAGTGAGCTAAAGTGAACTAAAGTGTCTAAAGTGAGCTAAAGTTCTGGTGCGCTTCGCGATCGATTTTATTATATCATTCCGGTTTACAGTCGTTTCTTTCCGGATGAGTTAAACGCTTCGTGCCTTTTATCTGAAAATGATTGCGCTTTCAGCGCACTCCATAACTTTAGATCACTTTAGTTCACTTCACACTTTAGTTCACTTAACGAGGCCCCCTGTTTAAACGACATAGCCAGTGATCTCTGACCTGGCCCTGAGGACCAGGTTTTAAAAGCCCAATAAACGTTCCGCATACCATCCCCATCGAACATGTGTATGGCACGCGTCCGGGTTGAGTATTCTTTTTGTGTCATTGCTCAGTATTTTGAAAACAATGACATCTTTTAAATAATGCAATCTTCAGGCCAAGTTATATAATTTTATTCAGACGTATTCCCCGAAAAGGTCGCAAAATAATATTCAGCCCGAAAACGAGTCAGTTTGCCCGGGTATGTTCCTCGGGCTAAAATGAGATCTTTTTGCCCCCAGACTGTCAATCATATGTTTTCCAGAAAAGGGGGCTGAGTGACTAATCGCATTAATTCAGTACATTAAACAAATACCCTGTTTTTGATCCTGTCCCGGAATCAAGGAGCTGATTGACTACATAAGGTTAGGCCTGATCTCTGGAACTCCTTCCGGGAAAGCGACAAGCCGGACATCACAGGGAACACATTCCGGACAAACAGGATGTTAATCCCGCTTTGACAGGACAGGCTGGTCGCAGATTTATGATTAATCGAAACACCCGGGGCACATATGGAGTCAAGCGGCAGGAAAGGTTACGTCAATAAAATGGCATATTGACCGGAAACACGCTTAGGGTCCCGGAAAAAATTAAATCCACAATTTCGCGCTCAGATTTTGGTCAGGTATGTTCGATCTGAAATGGAAACGCCACAGGAATAGCTGGACTATTTCGAGGACGTTTCTATGGAAGATCGGGCATAGATGACCGGAAGATGAGATGCTAAATGTGGATTTTATTTTTTCCGGGGCCCTTACTCGGCAATTTCTGCAGCCGGGCGTTTTTTCAGATTCCTTCTTATCCATGCTATTTGTTTTGATTATGGGAAGAGTTATGGTAATACCTGAATCTTGCATAGACAATCTTGAAAGGGTTCAAGAAAAACATTAATTCAATGGCTTAGGTAAAAATCAGCAAAATGTAATATGTACCCATTTGGTACCGGGATACCCAGTGCAGATTTTTCAAAATTGTCTACCCTTCGAGAGCGCCGATTTCACCGAACCTACTTCGTTATCAAGCGCTTGCGGTAAAGCACTACAACTGCGCGCTTGATGCCTTGTATCTTCGGCAAACTCGACGCTTGCAAAATTCAGGTACTACTTCGTTGTTTGAAAACTACAGGAAGCGGCAAGATGTTATTTTGCGAGGTTACAACAAAATTCATATGGATTCAAAGGACATATCCATTTCAAGCCCGATTGAAAAAAAAATTGCCTGGGCCGAAGCATGCTTTCAAAAGTCCGGGAGGCAACTCCTTGCAGACAAAACCATTGCTGACCTCCTAGACAGGATAGAGCGGGCAATTCATGCCTCCCATGCGGAGATGAAGAAGACAGGGATCATTGCTCTGTGCCAGGAATGTGAGCAGGAACAAGGCGGATCATGCTGTGGCGCAGGGATGGAAAAGAGGTATGATGGCAGGCTTATTTTGATAAACTTGCTCCTGGATGTAAACATCCCCCAAACAAGAAGAGATTCAAAAAGCTGTTATTTTCTGGGTGAGGAAGGGTGTCTACTTCAGGCGCGCCATGTGATCTGTATTAATTACATCTGCCGAAAGATCACCGACCGAATTGACCCTATAAAAATTAATGCACTTAGAGAAAAAGAGGGAGAAGAAGTGAATCTTCTGTTCCTTCTGCACGAGCATGTCAAAAAATCATTGAAAGGGCAGGCGGCTTAATTGTGAATAAAAATTTAAAAAAAAGCCTCAGCCGAGTGGCACAGTATTATGACGAGCGAAAAGTCGGTGATTTAGGTCCTCTGGGTTTTCGGAGATCCACGGATCTCACAAAGCTGCTGGCCTGTCTGGACCCTTTGCTGAATGAAAAGATTATTGTTCCCGGTGAAACAAGGTTTCTGGATCTAGGCTGTGCTGACGGCAGGGTAAATGTCTTTCTGAGCTACCTGACAAAAATTTCTGTTGGCGTAGAGCTGGATGACTGGACACTGGATGAATATGGGCAGTTAAAGAATGAACTGGATGGAATTCTTGAAAATGAAGGGCTTTTGTCTCCACCTGGAAACATCGCCCTTTTTCACGGAGACGCCACAGATCCGACGGTTCACGGGATAATTGCCCGGGAAACCGGAACTGAATTCCAGGATTTTGATATCTTTTATACCTACCTGGTCATGCACGAAGAATTTGCCGGATTAATTGCGGAAAAGGCCAAAAAAGGATCTGTTTTCATGGTCTATGGCCTCCACAAGATATTGCCCGCGTATCAAGGCCTTCGGCTTCTTGACCCCATCAGTCCAATGGAGGGTATCCTGGCGGTTTACCGCAAGGTATAGAAGACTAGGAGGCTGTCCGAGAATAGCAATTTTTTCCAAAATCGAGGCATCCGAAAAAAAATTACCGCAGGCATATAGTTGATATTCCAAGGATTATTTTTTGAGCATAACGCAGATA
>Ga0209345_10001026_pt1 | contig 35484 bp, 38 predicted proteins | sample Cruoilmetagenom7_FD_187294 | JGI IMG/M metagenome (GOLD analysis project Ga0209345, IMG submission 187294) | Oil polluted marine microbial communities from Coal Oil Point, Santa Barbara, California, USA - Sample 7 (SPAdes) (version 2) | ecosystem: Environmental > Aquatic > Marine > Oil seeps ...
AGATATTAAATTATGAAGATGGCTCTTTATAAGAGTTTAGAAGATATCATAAGAGCTTAGGAGATGATTGATGAATGAAACAGTAGACGATGCAGTGGCAGAGGAGCAGGGGGCGGCAGGAGTTGATCCTGCAGGAACTGAGTCCGCAGTTACAAATTCTGAGCCATTACAGGAGCTCCAGGCGGATGCGCCAGCTGGTGGAAACTCACAAGCCGGGGGTGAAATTAACCTGGATGCCCTGATGGATGTGCCGGTGACTTTGTCGGTAGAAATTGGCCGCAGTAAATTACCTATTAAGCAGCTTATAAGTCTCAACCAGGGTTCTGTGGTTGAGCTTGAAAGAGGGGTGAATGAACCGCTGGATCTAATGGTCAATGGCACTCTTATAGCCAGGGGAGAAGTGGTTGTAGTGGATGGGCAGTTCGGGTTGCGATTGATAGATATTGTCAGTCCATCAGAACGTTTGAAGAATCTTAAGTAATGTGTAAATTTTTATGGCCCGGCGGCGATAAGCCCAGTGATAATAAGCTCAGTTTTAGCAAGGCATGGCTATTACTGTTGTGGCTTGTGCAGCCTGGATTAGCACTTTCGGCGGAAGAGGGGCAGTCAGAACTGAGTAGTTCCAGTGTAGATATTTTCAATACAGCTTATTTGTTTCAGGTTTTTGGTTCATTGTTATTGGTTTTTGGTTGTATTTTTGGATTGATTTTTCTGCTAAAAAAAATGAATGGAATACCGTCTAGTCAAAAAGCACCTGTTTGTGTTCTTGGCGTCACCAGAATTGGTTCCAGAGAAAAAATTCTATTAATTGAGGCGGGTGATCAACAGTTATTGGTGGGTGTTGCCGCAGGAAATATTCGAACCCTGCACACCTTTGATCAACCGATTGTGGACAGTAGTGAGGTGAATATAAAGAATACCGATTTTGCCTCTTTACTGGGGTCAACATTCACATCGGGAAAAACTAAGTGAAGCAGCTGTCGTTGTTAAAGTTATCACCGTTAAAGCTGCGGTCATTAAATTCGCTATTTTTAAAATTAATGAAACAGCTTTTGGTTCTATTGGCAGCCAGCTTACCTATGCTTGCCATAGCTGAAGCTACAATTCCGTTGTTGTCTGTCGAGCCGAACAGCAGTGGTGGTAGCGATTACTCGGTTACTATCCAAATATTGATGTTGATGACATTGCTGACTTTGTTGCCAGCAGCATTGATCACCATGACATCATTTACTCGGATTGTGGTGGTGTTAGCAATTTTGCGCCAGGCATTAGGAACAGCACAAACACCGTCTAATCAGATCATATTGGGATTGGCTCTTTTTTTAAGTCTTTTCATTATGGGTCCGGTTTTGGATCAGGCCTATGACAGAGCCCTAAAACCTTACATGGAAGAGACAATTGGGTTTGAGGAGGCATTGGAAAATGCCAAGGCACCTTTTCGGGAGTTCATGTTAAACCAGACCCGAGAATCAGATTTGGTGATGTTTGCTGAACTGGGTGGCTATGATGGTTTTGTAACAGACGACGACATTCCAATGAAGGTCTTACTTCCTTCATTTTTAACCAGTGAATTAAAGACTGCATTCCAAATTGGTTTTCTGATTTTTATTCCATTTCTTGTCATTGATTTGGTCGTGGCCAGTGTACTGATGTCAATGGGTATGATGATGTTATCCCCGATGTTGATATCACTTCCATTCAAGCTCATGTTGTTCGTATTGATTGATGGGTGGTCATTAATTGTTGGTACTTTGGCCGCCAGCTTTGTTACCTGACTTGTTGACTATTTGCCTGGTTTTAGTTGAAGCGGGGCGGGGAGAAAAAAATGACACCTGAAGCAGTTTTGGACGTTGGGCGCGAGGCGTTATATTTAACCATGATGATTGCGGCACCGTTGCTACTTTCTGCTTTGGCAGTAGGTTTGATGATCGGTGTATTTCAGGCAGCAACCCAAATTCAGGAAATGACCTTAAGTTTTATCCCCAAACTCATTGTATTGGTTTTTGCGCTACTGATTGCAGGTCCCTGGATGCTGCGGCTAATTACAGAATTTACCTTGCGCTTATACTCCGAAATTCCAGGGTTATTAGGCTAATTTGATGTTTTCTGCCGATCAAATGGTTATTTGGACCCAGAGTTATTATTGGCCATTCTTACGCCTTTCGGCACTGTTTCTGGCATCGCCTATTTTTAGTGCCTCGTCATTTCCTGTACGTGGACGAATATTACTGGCGGTATTGATTACAGCATTAATTATGCCATCGTTACCGAATATTCCTGTTGTGGAACCTCTGAGTGCAACGGGCCTTTTGTTGGCGGGTCAGCAGGTGGTAATTGGTCTTGCCATGGGTTTTATTTTACAAATGGTTTTTGCTGCTGTGGTTATAGGGGGCATGTCGCTGGCCATGACTATGGGGTTGGGTTTTGCTATGGCGGTTGATCCTCAAAATGGCGTACAAGTACCGGTTCTAAGTCAACTTTATGTCATCTTTGCAACGCTGATTTTTTTGTCTGTTGATGGCCATCTAATACTGATTCAGTTGCTAGTAGAGAGCTTCACATTACTACCAGTTGGACTGGGAAGTTGGCAGCCTGACCTTGTCATAAATGTTGTTTTATGGGGTAGCCAAATGTTTTTGGGTGCCTTGTTATTGGTGTTGCCTGCACTAACAGCCGTGTTGTTGATTAATGTGGCATTTGGAGTGATTACCCGTGTAGCACCTCAGTTGAATATTTTTGCAGTGGGTTTTCCCGTCACCATTATGGCGGGGTTTGTGTTTATTACCCTGTCCATGCCTTCTGTTTTTGACCGGTTTGTGAGTATGTTTGACGCAGGTCTTGCTCAAGCCTTATCGATACTTAGGTAGGTGAAGAGGATGGTAGGAAAGGACAATGTTATAAGAAGCGGTGCTGGGAGTAGTAGCTAGTGGCTGATGAACAGCAGAGTGGACAAGAAAAGACAGAACAGCCCACGGAACGACGAAAGAATGAGTCGAAAAAGAAGGGGCAGGTTCCCCGATCCCGTGAGCTGAATACTATGTTATCACTGATTTTTGGTGCCTTGGGCTTGTTGGTATTAGGGGGATCTATTTCTTCAGAGTTAAGCTCGTTGGTTGAAACCAGTTTTAGTTTTGATCGTGAAGTCGCCTTTGATAAGGATATGATTCCGGTGCACCTGATGGGCACAATCATGTCAGCGTTGCTGATTTTGACTCCTTTCTTTTTGGTCATGGTTGTAGGTTCCTTTATCGGGCCACTGGCCATGGGGGGCTGGTCTTTTAGTCCTTCATCTATGGCATTTAAGTTGGAGAAATTGAGTCCTCTAAAGGGCATCAAGCGAGTATTCTCAGCAAAAGGTTTACTTGAGCTGCTAAAAACACTGTTTAAATTTCTTTTGTTAATTTCTGCCGCTATTATTTTGTTCAACCTGAACATCGATAAGATATTAAATTTGGGTGTGGAGACTCCAACGCAGGCGTTTAGTCACGCGACCAGCTTGTTGATTTGGAGCTTGCTGGTCCTCAGTTTTACCATGATCTTTATAGTGATTTTTGATGTGCCATTTGAACTGTGGGACCACACTCGTAAGTTAAAAATGACCCGCCAGGAAATCAAGGATGAGCTTAAAGAAAGTGAAGGGCGGCCTGAGGTTAAAAGCCAAATTAGAGCAATGCAGCGGGAGGCTTCCCAGCGTCGAATGATGGATGCTGTTCCCACTGCGGATGTGGTTATTACCAACCCCACCCACTTTTCTATAGCACTCAAATATGTGGATAGTCCTGGTGCAGCGCCTATGGTTGTTGCTAAAGGTCGGGACTTGATCGCATTTAAGATTCGGAGTGTGGCTATTGAGAATAATGTGGCAATTTTTGAGGCAGCACCGTTGGCTAGGGCGCTTTACGCTTCTACAGAAATTGGCGATGAAATCCCCCATAACCTTTATTTGGCCGTGGCTAAGGTTTTGGCATATATCTATCAGTTGCGCATGTCTGTTGCAGGTGATCAGGTTGCTCCACCTGAGGAATTTGTGATTCCAGATGAGTATAAAGATAATTTTGATTCAGACATTGGTGAGACTGACGAGAGTGATGCAGGAAGAAGTGATACAGGTGAATGGCAATGAATAATGCTACTAACAATACCACCGAAATGAATGGTATTAGTTTCTCCACACTTGCCGGACTGGGGACGCCAATACTGCTATTTATGATGCTGGTGATGATGGTCTTACCATTACCTCCCTTCATGCTTGATTTACTGTTTACCTTTAATATTGCTCTGGCCATGATTGTTCTATTGGTTTCTGTGTATGCGGCTCGACCCCTTGATTTTGCGGTATTTCCAACGGTTTTATTAATTGCTACTTTGTTGCGTTTGGCCTTGAATGTGGCTTCTACGCGAGTGGTGCTATTGGAAGGGCACGGTGGTACGGCTGCCGCAGGCCGAGTTATTCAGGCATTTGGTGAGTTTGTGGTGGGTGGCAGCTACACCGTAGGTTTGGTGGTGTTTGCCATATTAGTCATTATCAATTTTGTTGTGGTGACCAAAGGTGCTGGCAGAATTTCTGAAGTAACAGCTAGGTTTACCTTGGATGCGATGCCCGGCAAGCAAATGGCCATTGATGCAGATTTAAACGCTGGTCTGATTAGCCAGGACGAAGCGCTACAACGGCGTGAGGATGTATCCCGGGAGGCAGATTTTTATGGTGCTATGGATGGTGCTAGTAAATTTGTTCGTGGCGATGCGGTGGCGGGTATTCTGATTCTGTTTATCAATATTATTGGCGGTTTTTCTGTTGGTGTTCTTCAGCATGATTTGAGTGCTGCTGAAGCGGGCCATAATTATGTGTTGCTTACCATTGGTGATGGTCTTGTCGCACAAATACCTTCATTGCTGCTATCTACCGCTGCTGCAATTATCGTGACGCGGGTCTCTGGAACTCAGGATATGGGAAATGAGGTTGTTTCCCAACTGTTTGGTAATCCTAAGGTTCTGTTTGTGACCGGCGCACTGATTGGCATTATGGGGTTGGTTCCCGGTATGCCTAATTTGGTCTTTCTTGCACTAGCTGCCATATTAGGTGCTTTGGGATACATGCAGTTGCAGCAGCAAAAAATTGAGTTAATCCCTGCAGAGCCTGAGCCGATTGAAAAGCCGGCGGAGATACGTGACTTAAGTTGGGACGATGTAGTTGCTGTGGATGAAGTTGGTCTAGAAGTGGGCTACCGTTTAATCTCTTTGGTGGATAAAAACCAGGGCGGAGAGTTGTTAGCACGCATTAAGGGCGTGAGGAAAAAACTATCTCAAGAACTGGGTTTTTTAATCCACTCAGTTCATATACGGGATAATTTGGATCTCTCTCCCAACGAATACCGCATCAGTTTCCATGATGTCACTGTTGGGCAGGGTGAGGTTTACCCTGGTAAAGATTTGGCTATTAATCCTGGCCAGGTTTATGGCGAGCTGGATGGGGTGGCAACCAAGGATCCCACTTTTGGTTTGGATGCAGTATGGATAGATTCTTCCCAGCGAGACGACGCTCAAGCAATGGGCTTTACGGTAGTGGATTGTGGCACAGTGATAGCGACTCATCTTAGTCAGTTACTGAAGAACCATGCCCATGAATTGATTGGTCAGGACAGTGTTCAGCAGTTACTGGATAAGCTGGCCCAGACTTCTCCGAAGCTGGTGGAAAACCTAGTGCCAAAATTATTGGGGTTGGGTGAAATAACCAAGGTTATGCAGAACCTTTTGGAAGAGGGGGTCCCCATACGTGATATTAGAACAATAGCCGAAGCTTTGGCGGAACAGGGCGGTAAGAGTCAGGATACTGACACTCTGACTAGCCAAGTACGCATTGCTTTGGGACGCACAATCTTCCAGACTGTCAATGGTGTCGGCGATGAAATGTCAGTCATGGTTTTGGACTCTCAGCTGGAACAAATATTGCAGGGTGCTATGCAAGGTACTGCTGGAGGATTAGAGCCTTCATTAATGGAGAGTGTAATTGGCCAGGTGATTCAGGCTGCGTCAAGAATTGAGGCCGAAGGTAAAAGCCCTGTGTTGCTGGTGGCCAGTAATATCCGGTTATTCTTGTCTCGTTTATTGCGAGGACGAATGGGTAATTTTTATACTCTCGGTTATGAAGAAATTCCGGCAAGTAAAAATATTAAAGTGGTAGCTACAGTTGGTAGTGGCCAACAACAGCTTTAATATGAGACGTACAAATATAGAGTATTCAGAACATGGTTATATAGTAAATAGCCATAAAGGTAAGCCAGACATACTGTCATACTAAAGAAAGGCTATAGTATGAGATTGGGTGTAATAGAAAAGTAGGTTAATTCAATGAAGATAAAACGCTTTCTAGATAAAGATAGTCGCAGTGCCATGGCTCGTGTAAGAGCTGAAATGGGCGGAGATGCTGTGATCTTATCGAGTAAAAATGTCAACGGTCAGGTTGAGTTGGTAGCTGCTATGGACTTTGACGAGAAGGCCTTGGATAACCATTTGGATAATAGCTCAGATACAGCTTATGGTACTGGATATGAGGGAGTTGGGCTTGATGAAAATACTGGGTTCGAGGGCGATAGGCTAGAGAGCCATTTAATGCATTCTTTAGGTGCTACATCGCTGTCAGCCGGAAGTGCAGGCCGGTCTCAGCAATCAAGTAAGCAAGGACAGGCCTCACAAGAGCATTTATCTCAAGAACACATGCCTCAAGAGCAAAGCCCAACACTGACAGATTTGCAGCGGGAGTTGGGAAATTTGCGCGGCATGCTGGAAAGTGAATTGGCCCAGTTATCATGGAAAGATATGGCTGATAGGCCATCGGTAAAAGCGGCATTGTATAACCGTCTTTCCAAACTGGGTTTATCTCGGGCTATATGTGGTGCTATTTCGGACAAATTACCCGCCAAAGGTGATTTAGAGTCTCACTGGAAGAAGGCACTGGTGATGCTGGCTCGTCGGCTGAAAGTTATGGGCGACAGCATCTTGAACGATGGTGGTATTGTGGCACTAGTGGGGTCAACAGGTGTGGGGAAAACCACAACTATTGCCAAGTTAGCTGCGCGTTTTGTGATGCGTCACGGCACCAAGCAGGTGGCGCTGATTACTACAGATTGCTACCGCATCGGTGGTCAGGAGCAGTTGGAAACTTTCGCCAACTATTTGGGTATTCCTATGATTGTTGCCACTGATGGCCCAGAGCTTAAGGCGGCACTGGATCAGTTGTCTTCCAGAAAAATGGTGTTAATTGATACCGCAGGAATGAGTCAGAGAGATGTTCGCCTTTATGAACAATTTGCAACGTTAAAGTCTGTTGGGTACGACATTGATGCTTATGTTGTGCTGTCAGCTACGGCACAGCAAGGCTCCCTCAATGAGGTGGTTCAGGTCTTTGGGAAGCAGCAATTAGCTGGCGCCATGATTACCAAGGTGGATGAATCATCTAGCTTGGGTGCGGTGTTGGATGTCGTGGTGAAGAATGATCTTAAGTTGGGTTATGTGAGTACTGGGCAAAAAGTCCCTGAAGATATTATGCCCGCACGTGTTGAGTATTTAATTGCTAAAGCTGTGGAGCTGATGGAAATGGAAGCTCAGCTTACAGAAAGTAAACATAATAATGATCGGAACAATCGATCAGTAGCTGTATAGGTTTTCGATGATGAATCAAGCCCAGGGGTTGGAACAAATGTCAGCCCCTTCTTCCATTAATGTTGTTGCAGTGACGAGTGGAAAGGGGGGCGTTGGGAAAACCAATGTTTCCGTTAACTTGGCCGTGAGTCTCGCAGCTCAAGGAAAATCTGTAGTTTTGTTTGATGCAGACTTGGGATTAGCTAATGTTGATATTGCCCTCGGGCTCAAGCCCAAGTATGACATCCGCCATGTAATATCTGGAGAGCGGACGTTGGAAGAAATTCTGATGGAAGGTCCCAATGGTATTCGGGTGATTCCTGCTTCGTCCGGTGTCTCGAGTATGACGAGCTTAACCTCCCAGCAGCAAGCAGGATTGATCCGGGCATTTAATGAGCTCACTTTTCCTGTGGATGCCTTGATAGTAGATACGGGTGCAGGTATTGATCTCAGTGTCCTGACCTTCACCAGTGCTTGTCAGGAAATCGTTGTAGTGATTTGCGACGAACCGACATCTATTACCGATGCCTATGCCTTGATCAAGGTATTGAATCGAGAGTGTGGGGTAAAACGGTTTCAATTATTAGCCAATATGGTGGATAACGACAGCCAGGGCCGACAGCTCTTCGATAAAGTCAGTCGGGTAGCAGATCGCTTTCTTGATGTTCATCTGGGTTACCTTGGTGCAATACCTCGCGATGATTACCTGCGCAAAGCCGTACAACAGCAAAGTGCAGTTGTGCTGGCATACCCGCGGAGTCGGTCGGCCCAGGCATTAACCAAGTTAGCTAAAACTATTGATAGCAATAGTAATCTGCATCAAAATTCGGGAGGCCTAGGTTTTTTTGTTGAGCGGTTAATTCAGTATGGCTCTGGAATAGAAGCCTGATTATGGGAATAGAAGCCTGACCATGAATGAAGCGTCTGTGTATGCACAGAGCCAACGAGACTGCATGGAAAACCTGGTTGAGGACTACTTGCCTCTGGTAAAAAAAATCGGGTTGCATTTGGTGGCAAAATTACCAGAAACAGTAGAATTGGATGATTTATTACAGGTGGGAATGATTGGTTTGATTCAGGCAAGGGAAAGTTACGATGCCTCTCAGGGCGCGAGTTTTGCAACCTATGCCGGGATACGAATTAAGGGTGCCATGCTCGATGAAGTCCGCCGGAATGACTGGATTCCACGCTCGGTACAGCAGAAAATCAAACAGGTGGGTAATGCCATAAAACAGGTGGAGGCTCGATTAGCCAGACCTGCGATTTCCATGGAAATTGCGGAAGAACTCAATATAACACTGGCGGAATATCAAGTGATTGCCGGCGAGTTAGCCTGTTGTCGGATGACATCTCTGGATGATTTTGAAACCGAGACCGAAGGAGATGGTGAGGATCCGTTTTCACGACTTGAAGAAGATGGGTTTAAGCAAGCATTAGCCGGAGCTATTCAGGTGTTACCACAAAAAGAACAGTTAATGATGTCTTTGTATTACGGCGATGAATTGAACCTGAAAGAAATTGGTGAAATTTTGGGTGTTTCTGAATCTAGAGTATCTCAGATTCACGGCCAGGCTTTGGCTCGGGTACGTGTGCACATGAGTACCTGGGTTAGCTGATGTTAGTTGATATGGTTTTATTAAGGAGCATGCTGAATGGCAGCTAGTCGACCCTCTGTAGACTTCCTGACCATTGCGGGTGTGGCGTTATCCCTGCTGGCGGTTATTGGGGGCAACATGCTCGAAGGTGGGCATACTGACTCCCTAATGCAGCTCACTGCTTTTCTGATTGTATTTGGCGGTACGCTAGGTGCAATTCTGGTACAGACTCCTCTAAATGTCTTTTTACATGCAATGAAACGGTTTCGATGGATTTTTGTCCCCCCCCAAATTGAGCGACAGCAAACCCTAAAGAAAATTATGGGCTGGAGCAAAATTGCTCGTAAAGACGGGTTGCTAGGATTGCAAAAAGTGGCAGATCGGGAAAAAGATAAATTCACCAAAAAAGGCCTGATGTTGTTAGTAGATGGCAATGAGCCGGATGAAATTAGAAAAATATTGGATGTTGAAATCGATAGTAGCGCATCAAATGAAATGAATGCCGCCAAGGTGTATGAGGCTATGGGCGGTTATTCGCCAACTATTGGTATTATCGGGGCTGTTCTGGGCCTCATTCACGTGATGAATAATTTGGCAGATCCTGCAGCATTGGGTCCCGGAATTGCAGTGGCTTTTGTGGCCACTATTTATGGTGTTGGTCTCGCAAACTTTTTCTTTTTACCCATTTCCAACAAGTTAAAAACTTTGTCCCGTGATTTAACCCAATACCAAGAGATGCTGGTGGACGGTGTGGCATCTATTGCTGAGGGAGAAAATCCCAGGGCAATACAAAGTAAACTGGAAGGTTATTTAAGCTAATATGGCTCGCAGGAGACAGTATGAGGAGCACGTAAACCACGAACGGTGGCTGGTTTCTTATGCTGATTTTATTACCCTGTTATTTGCTTTTTTTGTGGTGATGTATTCCGTTTCGTCAGTAAATGAAGGCCAGTATCGTGTACTGTCCGACTCTATCGTTTCTGCTTTTCATAACCCCACGTCTTCTCTAGATCCTGTTCAAGTGGGTGAGTTAGTTCGTTCACCTATCATTATGCCTAAGCAAACTACTGATGTGTCAGCTATCCCAGAAGAGATTCAAATCCCGTTGATGATGAAATATCAACAGCCTGATAGCAGTGATGCAGTAGAAGAAATTGATGCTGAATTAGAAGCTGAAGCCATTGAACTGGCACAGCAAAAAGAAGATGAAAGCTTTACTCAAAAAGCACTCAATGCCGCTGAAGATGAAATTAATGCCATGGGGGATGATGTCGAAGAAAAAATGGATGATCTGATTGATGACGACATCATTAATATCAAACGAAATAAATTTTGGTTGGAAGTAGAGATTAAGTCTAGCTTGCTGTTTCCCAGCGGAAATAGTGAGTTGATTACCGATGCGATACCAGTATTACAGCAGCTGTCAGCCATATTTGTTGATTTACCTAATCGCATTAATGTAGAGGGTTTTACAGATAATAGGCCCATTAAAAATGCTGTTTTTCCTTCGAACTGGGAATTGTCTGGGGCGAGGGCTGCGGCAGTAGTTAGACTCTTTGAACGCAACGGTATTGAACCTTCTCGAATGGCGGCTATCGGCTATGGGGAATATCAGCCTATATCGGATAACGATAGTGATGAAGGTAGAGCTAAAAATCGACGTGTTGTCTTAGTGGTGATGGCCTCATTGGAGGGTCGCCAGGATGAGCGTGTTTATGAGTTTGAAGCGCTAAAAGGCAACGGGATTAGTATAAATAGCCCGGAGTAGGCCATTTATTTTTTTACGACCAAATATACAAATCTGTTAAGGAGCTAAGTTGTTTAAATGTAAGGCTATTTAAAGGTAAAGCCGCGAGGTAAATTCTATGGTGGATTCAGTAGGATTAAACAAAATTTATTCTATTCCTAAGGCTCGAGCAACTGCCTATAAAAAGACTGAAAAGTCCAAGCAGGATTCAGAGCAGAACGGAAAAGGTTCAAAAGATAAAGAAGAAGATAAAAAGCGTGTGGGTAGCAACATTGATGAGCAATGTTGAACGGATAATTATTTTTTCAACAAAAATACTTTGATGGTTTTTAGTTCGTTTCCTGCCCCTGATTATCTTCACCAATCTGTGCGCATTGTTTTTGTACAATATGCTGTATTAATTGTTCTTGCGCTGTGTTGTGTTCTTCAAAATTAACTCTAACGCTATAGGGCTTGTCATTGTTGGCTAATTGTTTTTCACAGGAAACAACCTGACCAACCAAGTGCAAAATAACATTGGATGGTTTTAGTGCAATGGATAGTTGAAGATTATCCCCATTTTTGAGTTGTTCAATACAATCAAAGGCTATACCGCAGCCACTAATATTCACCATCATATCTTCATAAGATTCAATATTTTGTTCTTCTTCTTGAAGGCTGTGGGCTGCAATTATTGATAATTTTCTGTTGAGTAAGCCTAGGGCTTTTGCCATTAGAGGGTTTTCATGCCAGAGAATATTTGTAGTTTGATTAAACTCATGATCTATTTCTGCCAGCAGGTTGGTAATTGGCAGTCCAAAATTTTCTGATGAAATAGCTGGTGTTTGATCGTTGGCATCATTAAGTAAATTGTAGGTTAAACCCACAATATCATTGATACGGTAATACCTTCTTCTTTCGATCTTTGGTTTCATAAGATTCACAAGTTTATATTTGCAGTTTTTGCGGGTCGTTTATTCTTCAAGGCTGTCACTTAGGTCATCACCATTAATATCCATGGTGTTTAACGCTTCGGGATTTGATTGCTGTATGTCTTTGATGCTTGTGGCTGTGGCTGTGGCTTCATCTAGCCCTTGGCGAATAACGATTTCTACTCGACGGTTTTCTGCACGATTTTTGACATTGGTATTTGGCTTGTGAGGTTTGGTATCAGCATGACCTACAACCATGAAGCGGTTGTCATCCAGCAATTTGTTTTGAATTAATTCATGGGTTACAGACAGGGCGCGGGATGAAGATAAATCCCAGTTAGATTTAAAGCGTGTACTTTTAATGGGAATATTATCCGAGTGACCTTCTACGGCAATTTTTCCTGAAATATCCTTCAAAGCGTCTCGTAGTGTTGCCATAACGGGAGTGAAGTCTGGATGTAGGTTCGAAGAGCCGGAGGGGAAAGAACCTTTTTCACGGATTCGTATGGTAATGGCTCGACCTTTTGATTCTATATCAATTTTGCCATCATTAATTTCCTCCTTGAGGAGTTTTTTCAGCTTATCAGCGTCCTCTTTTGTCTCAGCAATTAATGATTTCAGTTTTTCTTCGAGCAGCTTCTTTGTTTGTTCTTTGTTGAGGTCTTTAGCATCAATTTTTTTAGTTTCTGATTCGGGAGCATCAGGATTGCCGACCTTCAGGGATTGTTTGGTCATGTCGGCAGTAACTTGGTTAATGGTTTTTATTTGGGTGGGTTTTGGGTCGCCAGGGCTAAACTCCTTGGCAATAATGCTGGTTCCTTTGGGGATGTCTTTGACTTCAATTTTGTTTTGTACCCCAAAGGCAAACTTCATTGAGCCTGCAATTTGTTTGTACTTATTTACGTCCATTTCTGAGAAGGAAAGAAGTAAGACGAAAAAGCACATCAGCAAAGACATCAAATCTGCAAAGGTAGCCATCCATGCTGGTGCACCTGCTGGCGCATCATCGTCTCCTCCAAGGTCAATCACTAGGCAGCCTCAGCATCGGCAGAATCTTCATCGGCGCTAGCGCGTTGCGTAGGGTCGAGATAGGCTTTCAGCATGGATTCAATAATTCTGGGGTTTTGTCCCTCTTGAATTGCAAGTACACCATCAATGCACATGGCTTGAACAACACTCTCGTCTCTTTTTCTTAAGGTTAGTTTGTCAGCAATAGGCAATGCCACCATGTTGGCGAGCATGGCACCATACAGTGTGGTCAACAGCGCAACGGCCATGGCGGGTCCAATAGATTTCGGGTCATCCATAGCCGATAGCATTTGAACCAGACCAATAAGTGTACCAATCATTCCCATGGCAGGAGCTACGTCTCCCGTGGCAGAAAATACTTTGGCGCCCCATGTGTGGCGATCGAGCGTTTGTTGCAGATCTTTTGTCATGACGGTGCTGATGACTTCACGGTCATTACCGTCAATCAACATTTGTATGCCCTGATTGAGAAAGTCATTGCTGACTTCTTGTTCTTCCAAGGCGAGCATGCCTTCTTTGCGGGCAATGTTTGCCAAGTTGACGATTTCAGCGATCAGAGCATCAGGGTGTTCTACTTTGAAGAAAAATGCACGGGCAGCAACTTTGAAAGCACCAAAAAATTGCTTTAGCGTAAACTTAATCATCACTACCAAGAATGTGCCGCCAAGCACAATCAGTATTGATGGAACATTAACAAAGACGAGTGCTGAGCCGCCAGTCATGATGGCAGCGAGGACAATACCAATAGCACCAACCATGCCCAGTAAAGTCGCTAAATCCATATTGATTCCTTATTTAATCAGTAAGCTTAATGGGCCAAGCTAATAAGCAGTGGACTACGCATCACACAAAGATTTATGTGATGCATTTTGTAGTGCTAGAGCACCCCTGTAAAGATGCTATGTGTGAACTAGATCCAGTTAGTGCTATTTCAGGTGTTGAAAATCGCACTAACCGGCCCTAAATTGTTTATTCATCCTTCCAAGCCCATAGACCATTAAGGTTGGTTTTATCCATAACTTGGCGTGCTGCCAACTCGGCAGATTCTCGATCTGTAAACCCTGGAAGTTGTACCCGGTAGGCAAGTTTATCTTCAAGGGATGTAGTGTTAATTTGTGCAGAATGCCCTAGTACAGATAATTGTTTTTGTAATCTTTGGGCAGATTTTTTAGATGAAAATGTACCAAGATTTACATACCAGTTGTTTGTGGTTTTTTTCGGGGCCGGTGTATTGCTTTCTTTACTGGAGGTAGCTTTACCGGGAATTGCTTCACTAGTAGGGGTGGGATTACTTGTTGCTTTGGCCTTAGATGTTTGTAGTTGATGAGATAGCGCCCGTATTTCTTTATTCATGCCTTCTGAGCTTGTGGTTATTAGGCTCTGTTGCTCATGTAGTGAGAGTTTAAGTTGTTCAATTTGTTGTTGCAGTGACAGCACTTTGTTGTTGAGTTTTTCAAGTTGGGCTTGGTTCGCTTCAATGGATTGATTTGTACTGCTTACTGAATTGAAAGAGTCAGTTGCAGATTGATTACTTTGATTGGTAAGCCATAAACCGGCGAGCAAGAGAAGAAGTAATAGTAAAGCAATGCTCAGCCAGAGGAGCGGGGATTGTTGGATAGCGTCAAGACTAGATCTAGGTTCAGCATGATGCTTGTTAGGTGGGTTCTGATCGTCTTGAGTAAAGCCTGTTATAGGCTCCAGGTTAGCCGTTTCAAGATCATGGGGTTGCTGCTCATCCACATCTTTTTGTTTGCTGGAGAGTTGAATCAAATTTTGATCTAGTGCCAGATTTAAATCTTTATTGGTCATATTTTATCTCTAGAGATACTATTCTCTCAGTTACGCCCTTTAGTCCTTAGTCATGCATCCATTTAATTGATTAAGATTGTTTGTAAAAACAATAGTGAACAAAATGACTATATACAAAACATGATACAAAGCCATGCACAAAGCATGCCGGTCAATATTTTATGGAAGAACTGCAGCTCGCATTAACCGCAGCCCGAGTTGAGCAAAAAAACTTTGGGCTTTGGCTTAAATCCTGGCAGGTGGGGCAGGTTCTTCAAGCGCTGGTGACTGATAAGTTTCCTTCGGGGCAATTAGTGCTGCGAGTGGCGGGGCAACAGATTACCGCCACCGCTGATATTCCGGTGCAAAAGGGCGCCACATTAACCCTTGAGGTTAGCCGCCTTGAGCCGACACCCACGCTAAAAATTATTAATGCCCCAATAGCGAGCGGGGCCCAGACGAGTCGCCTTAGTGGCGAGCTACAGTTGCTCTTGCCTCAACTTTTACCTCACCAGGGTCGAGTGTTGGATCCATTTCTAACCCTATTCAACCCTTCTCAGAGTGCCAATATTTTGGCATTGCTGGGGTTGAAAAATGTTGATCTTCAGCGACTACTTAAACAGGTGCAAAAGGCAGAGCAATTGGTTGACCCCAAACTGTTGAAAATGGCAGTAGAGAAGTCGGGATTATTTCTAGAGTCACAATTACAGCAACTAATTTCTACGGGTGGATTGTTGCCACCTGGAGACCTTAAGGCCGAACTTCTTCGGTTACTCAATAGAGTTAATCGAAGATTGAAAGAACATGGTCGAGTTTCAAGTGATGATGTAGGGATTTTGGCTCTGGAAGAATTAAAACAGGAGTTGGAGGGGGCCATAACTAGAATTACACTTCATCAGTTGGCTGTGGGTCACCCAGAGGAGTCTGAGCAACAGCAGTGGTGTTTTGACATTCCTATCCGATTTAAAGACACCATGGCTTCTCTGTCACTTACCATCTGTCGAGACAGTGAGTCCAAGGGACAGTCTCCAGACCAGCAGGATTGGAAAGCAACCCTCAGTACCACCCTACCGAAACTGGGTCTTGTAGAGGCAGAATTGTTTCTGCGAGGACAAAAAGTATCAGTGGTCATTTTTTCTGAGCAGACAAAAATAGCAAACCTTATAAATGATCAGATTGATCACTTGCGTACTGGCCTAGAAAGTCGAGGTTTGGATGTTTCTGTATTGATTAGCAGGGAAGGCGAATTGAGCTCAAACAAGAAGGGTAATAATGCCAGTGGCTGTGTGGATGAAAGAATATGATAGATAAGAGAAAGCCAAAGAGTGATAACAAGCAGAGGGCGGCGGCCTTGGAATACACCGGTGTTGGTGCGCCTAGAGTGGTGGCAAAAGGGGAGGGGTTGATTGCCGAGCAAATAGGGGCTGTCGCCCGCCAGAATGATGTTCCTCTTTTACAGGATTCTCTGCTGGCCAGTGTGTTGGTCAATGTTCCATTGGGTGATGAAATCCCTGAAAATTTTTATTTTGCGGTGGCAGAAATTTTGGCACATATTTACCGGATAAATGAAGCCATTGATTCTTATGAGTAGTTTTCTATAATGTGTCCCCGTATAATATGTAATAAATACAACTCATGTGCTTAGTAGTACCTGCTAACAATGCGATTATAAAGTGGTATCACGATATAAGAACGCAGTATTTTCAGGAGGAGTGTCACATGGTTTACGCTTTATTTTGAGTTTTTATCTTGAGTTGAAAAATAAATGGATCGTGAAACCGCTCTTACCAAATTAAGTATTCGATTAACTCACCTTTCTGAAGGTGATAATCCAGAATTGTCAAAACTGCTAAAAAATGTACGTCAGTCTATAAAAAATGGTGACACTGGAGCAGAAGTTGACCATCTCTCCGATAAGTTGGCTCGCCAGATGATGGCCCGAGATGATACAAAATCTTCTCCTTCTCCATCTCCTTCTTCTACAACGTCCAAACTTCCCGTTGGAGATTATGGGGCAGAATTTTCAGCCAGTTTAAAATCGCTTCAGGTAGCGAAGCCCCATCGTTCTAAGTTAGATAAACTTGCGGATAAAATAGCCAAGTCCCCTGAACTAGACCAGCAACTACAGGCATTGCGAGAAGTTTTTAAACTTCTGAGTTCAGCTATTGGTGAATCACCAGCAAAAAAAGGTTCTTCCAATGGTGTATTGGGATGGTTTGATAAGAAGGGTCAAAAAGCGGGTGGAAAAGAGAGTGAGGAGTGGCAGGAGTTTTTAGGTAAGACTACTGAACTGTTAGATCAAATTCTGACCCATATTGATATTTTTAATGGAGACTCTTCTGAGACTAAGTGGCTGAAAGAAGAATTAGAACAATCTTCTTCTGCGGATGCTATAGAGACAGTCTTGGAAGAAGTTATATCACTGCTAACGGGCCTCGGTGACAAGGTTAATGACGAGCGTACAACGACCCAGGACTTTTTAGGTGACTTGAGAGATAAGTTACACAGTGTTGAGGAGGTTATTTTTTCTGTCATCACTGATGGTGATGACTCCATGGAAAGAGCTGAGGAGTTGGGTAAGCAGGTGAGCGATGATGTTGAAGTCATAGGCAAAGCTGTAGAGCAGGATGATCTTACTCTTCTTAAGAAAACAGTAGAGTCCGGATTGGCTAACCTGTCTACAAAGGTCGGCGATTACCTGGTAGAAGAAAGAAAGCATGGTGAGAAAAACAAGCAGAAGATCAAAGATCTTGACCGCAAAGTACGCTCTATGGAAGTTGAAGCTACTGAGCTGCGAGGGGAAGTGAAGTCCAAGCAGGATTTGGCGGTAAAAGATCCACTGACAGGCGTATACAACCGAGCTGGTTATGAAGAGCGCATGGTAGAAGAGTTTGCTCGCCGCCAGAGGGTAGAAACACCATTGTCTGTTGTGTTTGTGGATTGTAATAAGTTTAAGATAATTAACGATACCTTTGGGCACCATGCTGGTGATGTTGTGTTGGTTAAGGTGGCAGAAACCCTTAAAAATAGGGCCAGAACATCGGATATTGTGGCGCGTTATGGTGGTGATGAGTTTGTGGTGTTATTGCCAGATACCTCTTTGGCGGGAGCTGAAGTTTTTGCTAAAGGTGCCTGTGAAAAGGTGTTGGCTGCAGGATTCAACAACAATGGACAACCACTGGATGTTTCTATTTCTTGTGGCGTTACCGAGGTTGGTAATAACGATGATCCTGCTTCTGTGCTGCACCGTGCCGATCAGGCTATGTATGAGGCGAAAAAACTGACAGGTGTCAAAGTCCACGTCGTAAAATAGCCATTCAAGCTATATCTTATTTATCTACCTTCATCCTCTTTTAAGTACCAAGATTTTCATAGTTAGCCTTTTTTATGACTTCTCAAGATAGCTCTTTAAGTCATTGGTGAATCACAGGTTAATATGTTTTGATGGTACTTACTTTATTAGTAAAAGTGGGCTTTTTGGAAAGCGCGCTCTTGGTTGTACCACGTATGACCATTTTTTATTGCTACGAAAAAAATACTCATATGAAAAAACATATTAAAAAAGACTCTTTTTCGGCACGGGAAGCGGCTAAGTACGACAATCCCATTCCCAGCCGGGAGTATATTCTCGAGTTTCTCAGCAACAGTGCAGGCCCACTGACCTACGAAGAACTACGTTCAGACTTTGGTATAGAGAATGATGATGCCCGTGAAGCTTTGCGTCGTCGACTTATTGCCATGGAGCGAGATGGGCAAACGGTAAAAAATCGCCGCAATGCCTATGGTGCTTTGGATAAGATGAACCTTATCAAAGGTCGAGTGATTGGCCATCCTGAGGGTTTTGGTTTTGTCGTTCCTGTCAGTGGTGGAGGAGACTTATTTCTCTCCAGTCGTCAAATGCGAAGGGTCATGGATGGCGACGAGGTGTTGGTTAGAGTTTCTGGAACGGATCGTCGTGGTCGACAAGAGGGATCTATTGTAGAGGTGATTGAGCATAGAACCAGCACTCTTGTGGGTCGATTCTTTATGGAGGGCGGCATTCACTTTGTCCGTCCGGATAACCCCCGAATTATTCAAGATATTATGATACCACCGGACCAGCAGACCACTGTTGAGTCAGGACAAATTGTATCGGTAGAAATTACCCGGCAACCGAGCCGAAATAATCAGCCAGCAGGGCGTATTGTCCAGGTGCTTGGCGATCACTTGGCGCCGGGAATGGAAATCGATATTGCCATTCACAATTATGGTATTCCCAGTGACTGGCCCGCTTCGGTTCTGGCAGAAGCTCAGGCCATTCCTAAGGCGGTTTCCGATTCAGATAAACAGCACCGTGTGGATTTACGCGATTTGTCCTTTGTCACTATTGATGGTGAAGACGCCCGGGATTTTGATGATGCTGTTTACTGTGAACCGCGAAGCAGGGGTGGTTGGCGGCTGCTGGTAGCCATTGCTGATGTTTCCCATTATGTTGCTGTGGGAAGTGTGCTTGATCAGGAGGCATACCAGCGGGGTAATTCTGTCTATTTTCCCCAGAATGTGGTGCCGATGCTTCCGGAAAAATTATCTAATGGGCTATGTTCATTAAATCCTGAAGTAGACCGACTAACGCTTGTGTGTGAAATGCTATTGGACTCTCAAGGGCAGGTAACACGTTTTAAATTTTTTGAAGGTCTGATTTATTCACATGCCCGGCTAACTTATACCCAGGTTGCGGGAATGATGGCGCAGCGGGGCGATAGAAATAGTGGTATTCGTAAGCAATTCCACTCGGTGGCTAAGCATATTGATCATTTGAGTGATTTGTATGAGCAGTTAGTCGAGACTAGGCGAACAAGGGGAGCCATTGATTTTGAAACTCAGGAAACCCGGATATTGTTTGATGCAGAGCGAAAAATTCAACAAATTATTCCTGCAGAACGTACAGAAGCTCACCGTCTGATCGAAGAATGTATGCTTTGCGCCAATGTTTGTGCTGCGACATTGTTGGAGAAAAGCAAACTACCTGCTCTATATCGAAGTCATGAAAGCCCAAGGCAAGAGAAGCTGGAAAATCTAAGAGAGTTTTTGGGTGAGTTGGGCCTGGGGTTGCCTGGGGGCGATGATCCAACACCTAAGGATTTTCAGCGTGTTCTTTCCCAGGTGGCGGGGCGTGCAGATGCAACGGTTATTCAAACCGTTATATTGCGGACAATGAACAGAGCAGTTTATCAGCCAGAAAATATGGGGCACTTTGGATTAAATTATCCTGCCTATGCCCACTTTACTTCACCTATTCGTCGTTACCCAGATTTGCTGGTACATCGGGCCATTCGTTACTTAATTCGCAAGAAGGGCCGAGTTAGTCATACTGAAAAGACAGCAGATGCACCAATATTGAGTCCGGCTCAAATATACCCCTATGATGAACAGTGGATGGATTCGGCGGGTGAGCAATGCTCTATGACTGAGCGCCGTGCCGATGAAGCCACGCGCGATGTGACCAACTGGCTCAAGTGTGAATATTTGTTGTCCCGTGTGGGTGAAGAGTTCGAAGGTGTGGTGGCCTCAGTCACAGGCTTTGGATTATTTGTGCAACTAATGGATTTGTATATCGAAGGGTTGATCCATATAACTGGTTTACCGAAAGATTATTACAATCACGAGGCGGCACATCATCGCCTAATTGGTGAGAGAACACATAGAGTATTTGGTCTTGGTGATAAATTGCGAGTACGTGTCACCAGAGTTGATCTCGATGAACGAAAAATTGATTTTGACCTAGTCGAGAAGGGAAGAAAAAAAGGGGATCGAGATGTTGAGGTAAGCCCTAAAGCTCTTCAGTTAGCTGCTGAACATGAAGAATCCAGAGCTAGAAAAAAATCGTCTAGGTCTAATAAATCAAAGTCTAATAAATCTAGCCCTAATAAAAAGCATGACAGCAAAACTGACTCTGACAGAAAAAAGAAAACAAAACAGTCGGGTAAAAAGGTTGGCTCAAAAAAGCCTGCTTCAAAAAAGCCAAGATCAAAAAAGACAACAAAAGCAGGTATAAGTAAATCAAGCGCGGGCAAAAAAACTTCTGAAAAGAAAGCAGCTGGACAGAAAAAACCTGTTGGTAGAAAGAAACCACCACCTCGGAGCAGCTAGTATTGACGGTATTGTAGTCAGAAAAAATCCGTATCGCAGGAATTCATATTAATGAGTAAAAAAGAAAAAAAAGCTGTTCCCGGTTGTGAGTGGTTGTTTGGATTGCATGCCGTTCAGGCGGTATTGAAAACCTCAGGTTCGAAAGTCCAGGAGGTAAGAGTTCAAAAAGGCCGTGATGATCAGCGCCTGAAAAAAATACTGAATATGGCTGAAGGTCAGTCTATAACTGTTACCTGGGTGTTGCGCTCAGATTTGGATGCACTTGCTAGTGGTCGGCATCAGGGTGTGGCAGCACTTTGTCAGGGTGCTGGGGTTCAAGATGAAAATTACCTTGTTGAATTACTGCAAGAGCAAGAAGGCTCTCCATTCTTACTAGTATTAGATGGTGTTACCGATCCCCATAACCTCGGTGCTTGCATGCGGTCAGCGGATGCCGCGGGTGTGCAAGCAGTGATAGTTCCTAAAGATAATTCTGTTGGTATTACACCTACAGTACAGAAAGTGGCTTGTGGTGCGGCAGAAAATATTCCTCTTGTCGTTGTGACTAACCTTTCTAGGACTCTTAAACAACTTCAAGATCAGGGTGTGTGGATTATTGGTACTGCAGGTGAGGCTGAGCAGTTAGTTTATGAGGCGGATTTAACTGGGCCAATGGCGCTGGTGATGGGGGCAGAAGAAAAAGGCTTGCGTCGACTTACACGGGAAAATTGTGATTTGCTGGTAAAGCTGCCAATGGTGGGCATTGTCAGTAGCTTAAATGTTTCTGTGGCCACTGGAGTCTGTTTGTTTGAAGCCGTGCGACAAAGAAGCTAGTAACCTATAAAAGTGTAAAATTTAGTAAAATAGTGAAGATGAAAATTAAGCAAGGAAAAGTAATAAAAGAAAGGGTGATTCAGAATAATCAGGTGGCGACCCAGAACTTGGTGGTTAACCTGCCCAATGTGATTAGTGCTATCCGTGTAGCACTAGCTCCTGTATTAATTTTATTAATAGTTGAAAAACAGGCTAATGCATTTTTGTGTGTTTTGGCTTTTTCTCTTTTTACTGACGCAATAGATGGCTATTTAGCCCGCCGTTTAGATCAAGTAACAGAGCTTGGTATTCGGTTGGATAGTTGGGCGGACTTGATCACCTATGCTGTGATGTTATTGGGGTTGATTCAGTTGTGGCCAGAACTCTTTGAAAGGGAGTCTAATTATCTGGTCATTGCATTTAGCTCCTGGATCGTACCATTGCTGGTCTGCCAAGCGAGATTTGGCTGCTTCCCTAGTTATCATACACTGGCGGCAAAAATTGCTGCGGTCAGTGTTGCTCCAGCCTATTTTATTGCCACCCTTTGGGGCGATTCACTGATATTTCGAGGTGTGCTGCTATTTTATCTTTGGGTGACATTGGAGCAGGTCATTATTACCTCCATTTTGCCTCGCTGGCAGGGCAATATAGCGGGTTTCTGGGTTGCGGCAGCACTTGCCCGCCAAAATGAAGAGTCATAGCCAAGACTCAAGAACAATTATCAATGACCGAAAGGCATTTTTTTAGAAATAGAAGATGTAGAGAACTTTTTAAGGAAGAACGGTTACACAAAGGGTAAAATATGAACAGGTGGTTGTTGACCAGCTGCCCACAGTTAAACAATTTTTTAGTGCGCTTGTTATTTAAATACGCAGTGTTTGGCAAAATCAGCTATTTCATTTGCTGTCCAGTCACCTTTTGGTGTGTCTTTTAACTTTGCGCACCAGGCTTCACTTCCAACCTTGGTGCAGCCAGTGAGGGATAGGGTAATAACTGCGGTAAATAGCAATGTTATTAATGAAAGTTTATTCATCCTCAATATCCTTTTAATTAAGAGATTAAAGTGTCAATCACGGAAAACAGAATCATAGCCTTTTTTCTTGTCTTGCTATACCGCTCTTCTTATACCGTCAAACACTTACCTTCAAACACCGGTTCTACACTTGAGATACCTTTTGCTTGAATTAGGAAGGCGCTACCCGTAAAATGCCCGCCCTTGGTCCACTTGGGTCAAGATACTCCTTGTTGCATTGCATTGGGCGAGCAACTACTAACCCGTGAGGAGGCACTATGCGTCACTACGAAATCGTATTTATGGTTCACCCGGACCAGAGCGAACAGGTTCCGGGCATGATTGAACGTTACACTGGCACTATTACTAATGGTGGTGGTCAGGTTCATCGTCTAGAAGACTGGGGTCGCCGTCACCTGGCTTACCCTATCAATAAAATTCACAAAGCTCATTATGTACTGCTGAACATTGAATGTGGTCAGGATGTACTGGATGAATTGACTTCCAATTTCCGCTACAACGATGCTGTTATTCGCAGTTCAGTATTTAGCTGTCAGGAAGCAGTAACAGTTGAATCAGCCATTATGAAAGCTGAGAATTCTGAAAGGTCTGGTCGTCGGGAACACCGCAGTGAAGAAAAGCCTGCTGCAGTAGTTCAGACAGAATCTGCTGTTGAAAGTAAAGAGGCAGTGGCTGAAGTAGCAGAAAGCCAGGCTGCTGCAGTTGAAGAAAGTACGGTAGAAGAAACTGCAGTTGAAAAAAGTTCAGCAGCAGAAGCTACTGACGAAGCAGCGGAAAAGGGAGAATAAGTCATGGCTCGTTTTAATCGTCGTCGTAAGTTTTGCCGTTTCAGTCAGGAAGGTGCTGCCGAGATTGATTATAAAGATCTGGATACACTGAAGCAGTATGTTTCCGAAACTGGGAAAATCGTACCTAGCCGTATTACTGGTACCAAGGCTAAGTACCAACGCCAGCTGGCAACCGCTATCAAGCGTGCTCGTTACCTGGCATTGCTGCCCTATACGGACAGCCACCAGTAATAAACCAAAGGCTATCTGATGCGCGCTCTGGCTGAATTCATCATGCGTGGGCGCGTACAGGCAGCGCTGGTGGCATTCTTTGGTAATTTATTACCATTGGTTAGCCCCGCTGCAGTAAGTCTGGTAACCCTAAGTAAGGGCTTATCAGAGGGAGCATTACTAACACTTTGGGCCCTATTGCCATTGCTGATAGCTTTTTTTGTCAGTGATATTAATGCCTTGGTGACACTCTCGTCCATTGTTGGAGTGATTGGTGTCATGGTAGCCTCAGAAGTTTTGAGGGTAAGCACTTCATGGGCTCGTACACTAGTTTTTGTTGTGGTGTTCAGTGGAGTCGCCGCTTTGGTATTAAATTTTTTGTTTGCTGAGCAGGCAAAAGAATTTGAACTGGTTGTTGCGGATTTATTTCGAGAAATTCAGCAACAACAAGAAAATGCCTTTATACCAGAGCGTAACTTTTTACTGGGTGTTATTGGTTATGTGATTGCCCTGACATCAGTGATTTGCCTTGTGTTAGGTCGGTGGTGGCAGGCCATGTTGTATAACCCGGGTGGGTTTAAGTCGGAGTTTCACCAGTTACGTCTTGGTGCGGGTTCGGCAGCCATTCTGGTTGCAGGTGTGGTAGCTTGTAATGTTGCCTCACAGGAATTTTCCAGTTGGGTGGGCCTATTAGGTATACCCTTGTTGCTGGGAGGTTTGGCGCTGGTGCATTACACCGTGGCTTTTTACCAGCTGGGTGGTCATTGGTTGGTTATATTTTACGTGGTGCTCTTTACAGTGAGCCCATTGAGCTTGGTACTGATTGGGTTGGGATTTCTCGACAGTATTATGAATATACGCTCACGATTGGTCAGACGTTCTCAATAATAGAGCGCTGAGCAAAAGGAGCAAATAGGTTTTAACAAGAGGGGATATCCGAGATGGACGTTATTCTTCTGGAAAAAGTTGGAAAGTTGGGCAGCATTGGTGACAAAATCAATGTAAAAGCTGGGTATGGTCGTAATTATTTGATTCCTAAGGGAAAAGCTGTTTTTGCTACCGAAAGTAATATGGCAGATTTTGAAGCGCGTCGTTCAGAGTTGGAAGCAGCCGCAGCGGCTGAGCTTTCTGGGTCTGAAGCACGTGCTGCTAAGCTGGCAGCCCTTGAAACGATCACTATCGCAGCTAATGCAGGTGATGAAGGCAAACTATTTGGCTCTATTGGCACCCGTGATATCGCTGATGCAGTGACTGCGGCAGGTGTTGAAGTTGTTAAGAGTGAAGTTAAATTGCCGGAAGGTGCATTACGTGAAATCGGTGAGTTTGATATCGATATTCAAGTACATGCCGATGTTACTCAAACTATTAAGTTGGCCGTAGTTGCTGAACAAGCTGATTCATAGCTAACAGCTTCATACTACTCCAAGAGTTTCATACTACGTCAAGATCGGTAACAATACGGCACTGCACTTTATGTGACAGTGCCGTTTTTGTAGAGGGCCTTTTTGATTAATAGGTCGATGTGCAAACGCATTTATATAGGTGGCCGCATTGATAGGTAAGTATGATGGTTGAAAGCCGAGGCAGTGAGGAACAGCAATTACCTCATTCTATTGAGGCCGAACAAGCGGTTCTCGGTGGCTTGATGCTGACTAATGGTTCCTTTGACAGCGTTGCTTCGGTTGTCTCTGAAGCAGATTTTTTTGCTAATGACCATCAGTTAATTTTCCAAACCATGCGCACACTTTCTTCTGAAAGCAAGCCTCTGGACGTTATTACTCTCTCTGAAACCTTACAAAATACCAATGAATTGGAACAAGTCGGGGGTGCTGCTTATCTAGTAGAACTTGCCAATAACACTCCCAGTTCAGCCAATATTGGTGCCTATGCCCAAATCGTATTAGAGCGTTCAATTATCCGGCAGTTGATTACTGCAGCAGGGGATATTGTAAAGAAAGGTTATAACCCCCTGGGTTGGGACAGCAGTAAATTACTGGCTGAAGCAGAGCAAAAACTGGCAGATATCATTGAAAATCGTCCAAAGCAGGGTGGTTTCAAGGGCGTTAATGAGTTGCTGAAAGAAGCGGTCGAGCGTATCGATGAGCTATTCAACAATGATGCTGATATCACCGGTCTAAGCACCAGCTTTTCCGAACTTGATAGTATGACATCTGGTTGGCAAAAATCCGACCTAGTGATTGTGGCAGGGCGGCCTTCTATGGGTAAGACATCTTTCGCCATGAATATGGTGGAACATGCGGTGTTACATCAAGATCAGCCAGTTCTGGTATTCAGTATGGAGATGCCTGCCAACCAGTTGATTATGCGGATGATGTCTTCACTGGGAAAAATTGATCAGACCCGAATGCGTTCAGGGAATTTGTCTGAAGATGATTGGCCCCGGCTATCCAGCGCGGCATCACGGCTAAAAGACCGACCACTTTATATTGATGATACACCCGGCATTACGCCCATGGAGCTTCGAAATAGAGTGAGACAGTTGTCCCGAGAGAACGGTGATCCCGGGATGATTATGGTGGATTACCTTCAGTTGATGAGCGGCAGTGTACCCACTGAAAATCGCACGAATGAAATCACTCAAATTTCCAGGGAATTAAAAAATATTGCTCGGGAGTTTAACTGTCCGGTTATCGCGCTATCACAGCTTAGTCGTAATTTAGAAAGTCGTCCGAATAAAAGGCCTATTAACTCTGACCTGCGTGAATCTGGCGCGATTGAACAAGATGCTGATGTTATTGTCTTTATCTATCGAGATGAAGTTTATAACGAAGAAAGTGCTGATAAGGGCATAGCCGAAATAATTATCGGTAAGCAGAGAAATGGCCCTATTGGCACCTGTCAGCTAGCCTTTATTGGTAAATATACTCGCTTTGAAAATCTCGCTCGAGACTACTTCTCAGAATAATAGTTTTTTGGAACAATAAGTTAGCAGATCAATAGGTTTCTTAACTAATGCAAATTTTTCATACGATACACGGGCTTAGAAAGTCTTTGGTTGAAGCACGTCAGCAGGGCAAACGTATTAGCTTTGTACCGACGATGGGCAACCTCCATCAGGCCCATATTGAGTTGATTAAATGTGCACGGCAGACCAGCGATATTGTTGTTTGTTCTATTTTCGTCAATGGGCTGCAATTTGGTCTGAATGAGGATTGGGACAAATATCCGCGTACCTTTGATGCCGATTGTACTAAGTTGAGAGATGTCGGTTGTGACATGTTGTTTCATCCGGATGACAATGAAATGTACCCCAATGGCCAGGACTCCCAAACCCGAGTCGTTTGCTCCACCATGACGGATGTACTTTGTGGCGCTAGCAGGCCGGGGCATTTTGAAGGTGTGACAACGGTCGTCACCAAGCTCTTCAACATCGTACAACCAGATGAAGCTGTTTTTGGTGTCAAGGATTTCCAACAGCTAGCGGTTATTCATCGTATGGTGGAAGACTTGTGTGTACCTGTAGAAATTATTGAGGCTCCTATACATCGTGAACCCGATGGCTTAGCCATGAGCTCTCGCAATGGTTTTCTGAATGAGGATGAGCGTCCAAAAGCCAATCAATTACATAAAAGTTTAAATTGGATTGCGCAACAAATTGGGGCGGGACAACGAGATTTTTTATCTTTAGAGGAAGAGGCCAAGCAGCAAATTAAAGCAGCGGGTTTCGAAACGGATTACATCACTGTATGCAACAGTAAAACACTGGAAATGGCAGCAGTGGATGATGAACATATTACCGTACTGGGGGCAATGTACACCTCTTCTGCGCGGTTGATTGACAACATCACCTTGGATTAAGTGTTTCTTTGAATCAAGTATTTCCCTGAACTATATTTTCCTAAATAAGAGAATTTTTTATGTTGAGCACTTTGCTTAAAGGCAAGCTACATCTGGGTTCTGTAACCCATGCAGAACTGTGGTATGACGGTTCCTGTGCCATTGATTCTGACCTGATCGATTTGGCTGGGCTAAGAGAATTTGAGCAGATTGATATCTATAACGTCAACAATGGTGAACGGATCACGACTTATATTATTCGAGGCGAAGCCGGTTCCGGCATTATTTCCATGAATGGTGCCGCCGCCCGTAAATGTCAGGTGGGTGATCAGGTGATTATCGCTACTTACGCTCAATATACTGAAGAAGAGATGGAGAGCCATAAACCAAAGTTGGTCTATCTTAATGCGGATAACAGGGTAGAGCGTGCTTCCAACACTATTGCTGTACAGGTGGCATAAGTGCCACCTGGCGGATGAAATTCGCACCTTTTTATTTTCTATGCCCTTATTAAACAACCGGGTTTCTAGGTAAAAAAAAGCCGGTAGTGTTTAGCTGCCGGCTGAAGTTGCTGGGATAGAAAGTAAGTGTCAATGCTTCAGTTTGGGGAGACCCTCAGAGTTTTTATTGCATCCTTAATTTCATCAAGAATAACTGGATCATCAATAGTGGAAGGTATTGTGTAGGGTTTCCCATCCGCAATTTGACGCATGGTGCGGCGCAAAATTTTGCCTGATCGGGTTTTGGGCAAACGCTGGACAACTACTGACTGTTCACAACAACCAATGGCACCAATTTTTTCTCTCACCATCTGTTTGAGTTCTTGAACCAGCTTGTTGGTATCGATAGTTACCCCATCCTTGAGTACTACCAGCCCTATAGGTAGTTGGCCTTTTAGGGCATCATGTACACCAATAACCGCACACTCTGCTACGGCTGGGTGGGCACCAACAATTTCTTCCATTCGGCCGGTAGAAAGCCTGTGTCCGGCCACATTAATCACGTCATCACATCGGCCCATCACAAAGAGATAGTTGTCCTCATCGAGATAGCCTTCATCGCCTGTGAGGTAATAACCGGGGTATGTATTGAGATAACCACTATTAAACCTCTGGTGATCACCCCAAATGGTGGTCAGAGTTCCAGGTGGTAAGGGTAGTTTAATGGCGATGTTTCCGTGATCGCCCTGTGGCACTAGTTCGCCTGCCTCGTTTAGGATGCTGACTTGGTATCCAGGCATAGGTACGGTGGCTGATCCAGCCTTTGCGGGTAATGTGCCGAGACCAACAGGATTTCCAGCTATAGTCCAAGCAGTTTCAGTCTGCCACCAGTGATCAATTACTGGCAGTCTTGTTTTATCGCAAAGCCATTCGTAAGTTGTAGGGTCTAGACGTTCTCCTGCTAGATAAATTCGTTCGAGCTTAGAGATGTCATGTTTAGCTAATCCCGCAGCTTCTGGGTCTTCTTTTCGTACAGCTCTGAATGCAGTGGGAGCCGTGAACATTATTTTGACCTTATATTCAGCACACACCCGCCAGAAGGCACTGGCATCCGGTGTTCTTACCGGTTTTCCTTCATAGAGAATGGTGGTACATCCGGTAATTAGTGGCGCATAGACAATGTAAGAGTGCCCCACAACCCAGCCCACATCTGAGGCTGCCCAGTAAACGTCCCCAGGGTGAACATCATAAATAGTTTCCATACTGTAGTGCATGGCGACGGCATGCCCGCCATTATCACGGACGACCCCTTTGGGCTTTCCTGTGGTTCCTGATGTATAGAGAATATACAGTGGGTCTGAGCCTTTGACAGTTACCGGGTCAGCTGGTGTGGCTGATTTATTCACTGAGACCCAGTCGAGATCCCTCTCAGGCAGCATGTCTGCCTGACACTCGGGGCGCTGCAGTAGTACTACATTCTGAGGTTTGTGGTGAGCAATTTTAATGGCATCGTCGACCAAGGGTTTGTACTGAATAATTTTTCCAACCTCAATACCACAGGATGCGGTGACAATAACTTTTGGTTGGGCATCATCAATACGGGCTGCTAGTTCATCTGAGGCAAAACCACCGAAGACTACCGAGTGAATTGCGCCAAGTCGTGCACAGGAAAGCATGGCAATGACAGCTTCCGGTACCATAGGCATATAAATCACCACCCGGTCTCCTTTGGTAACACCCAATGCTTTGAGTGCTCCGGCAAACAGGGCTACCTTGTTTCTAAGTTCGTTGTAGCTAAAGGATGCTTTGCTATTGGCCACGGGTGAATCGTAGATCAGGGCCGTCTGCTCACCGCGTCCTTGTTCAATATGATAATCAAGACATAGGTAACTAGTATTCAATTCGCCATCTGGGTACCAGCAAAAATAATCATTATCGTCTTTGCCTAAAATAGTCTGTGGTTTTTTATACCAGGATATAAGTGAGGCTTGGTTTTGCCAAAATGCTTCAGGATTATCCAAAAATTGTTGGTATTGATCGGTGTAGGTGCTGATATCTTTCATGTCTGTGGGCATCCAATAAATTGGCTATAAGGTCGGCTATAGGTTTAGTATGGATGACTATTGGTAGGTGAGCAATTCGACTTAGGTACAAGGTGTGTGGGTCTAGGATGACTTGCAACCTGTCGCTAAATCCCCCAGTCTTATGATCAATATGATTTCGCAACCCGTCTTGTTATTACTGGCGCTCAGTTATGTCATGGTATTGGTGCTGGTTGCCCTTTGGGCTGAACGCCATCCTGAATGGCACAGTCGGTTACACCCTTTTATTTATAGTCTTACTTTGGCGGTATATTGCAGCTCTTGGACCTATTTTGGTGCTGTAGGTACTGCAGCGAGGGGAGCATGGGCTTACTTACCGATTTATCTTGGTCCTATTTTATTATTTGTTTTTGGTACGCCTTTACTGCAAAAACTTGTATGTGTAGGGGGGCGTCAAAAAACCACATCAATCGCAGATTTTATCGGTTCCCGTTACGGTAAGCGCCAGGCTTTGGCTGCTCTTGTGGCTATTGTTGCTGTGGTAGGGTCTATGCCTTATATCGCGCTTCAATTAAAAGCGGTTTCCCTAGCTTGGGATACAGTGGCAGGAACAATAAGTTCAGAACAAATAGGCGGCTATCAACCAGATGGCGCATTAATTACTGCTATTTTGTTGGCGGTATTTTCCATGGTTTTTGGTACTCGTCACCTTGAAGGGCGCGAACGAAACCGGGGTATGATGGGTGCTTTGGCTATAGAGTCTGTGGTCAAGTTGGTAGCATTTATTGCTATAGGCATATTAGCCTTGGTGATTGCCACAGATATCGACACTACAGAAATTATTGCTGGTAAAACATTGCTGGAGCCTTGGTTAGAAAATCCAGTAGATGCACGATTTGTCACCACAGGGTTGTTGGCGACGTTGGCTATTATCTGCTTGCCCCGGCAATTTCATGTGACGGTTGTTGAGTTTCAAGACGACCGTGATTTACGTATGGCACCCTGGTTATTCCCCTTTTACTTGCTTATCGTCAGTGCCGTCGTTTTGCCTATCACCCTAGTAGGGCAACAATTATTTAGTGGCTCTGGTGTTGCGCCAGACACTTATGTACTCAATTTATTCATGTCAGGAAGTTCCAGTTATTTAACAGCGCTGGCATTTATTGGAGGCTTTTCTGCAGCCACTGGTATGGTAATTGTGGCGGCGGTTACTTTATCAATCATGGTCACTTGGGACGTTATGTCGGACTTCAGGCATTCCGTGATTCTTCTCTTCAGGTAGACGGCGACCTGGATCTAGTTGAGATTACCGGCGGCTTTGTTGCTTATAGACACCTGTGGTCACCTAAACTACGTAGCACCTTCTCCTATGCCATGAGCAGTGCTGACAACTCCAGTGATATCGCCGATACCAATACTGAAGAAGTCAGTAATTACTCGGCAAATCTATTCTATTCGCCAACTAAAAAACTTTCGTTCGGTGTTGAATTTATGAAGGCAGAGCGTGAGCTAGAAAATGGTGATGATGGCGATTTGAAAAGAGTTCAATTCACCGGTAAATACGTGTTTTAAAAGTTTCCAACATAGTTAACGGGATACTGACCCATTTAGACCAAGGTTGCAGAGACAGAAAGTTTGAAACTGTTATGTTGGTTAGGGTAAATAATTTAACAAATAGCAATTTAAAAAAATAGAAATTTAAAGGATAACAACAGGAGTATTGATCATGAGCTTCCAAACTGATGAACATGCCAAGGCTTACTGGAAGGAGACTCTGCGCTTGCTGCTGACTCTGCTGGTAATCTGGTTTGTCGTTTCATTCGGGTTTGGCATTCTGTTGGTTGAGCCGCTAAATAGCATTCCGCTGTTTGGCTTCAAGCTCGGCTTCTGGTTTGCCCAGCAAGGTTCCATTTATGTATTTGTGGCACTCATTTTTGTCTACGTGGCAAAAATGAAAGCACTTGACCGCAAGTACGACGTTCACGAAGACGACTGAGGAGTATCATAATGGATATTCAATCTTGGACTTTTTTACTCGTTGGCCTGTCCTTCGCACTCTATATTGGCATTGCCATTTGGGCGCGTGCGGGTACCACCAAGGAGTTCTATGTAGCTGGAGGTGGTATTCCACCTGTGGCTAATGGTATGGCTACCGCAGCAGACTGGATGTCGGCAGCATCGTTTATCTCTATGGCGGGGTTAATCTCGTTTATGGGGGTATGACGGGGGTGTATACCTGATGGGCTGGACGGGTGGTTATGTGCTGCTGGCACTATGCCTCGCACCCTACCTGCGAAAATTTGGCAAATTTACGGTGCCAGATTTTATCGGTGATCGTTATTACTCTCAAACAGCCCGAACCGTGGCGGTGGTCTGTGCCATCTTTGTGTCGTTCACTTATGTGGCCGGCCAAATGCGTGGTGTGGGCGTGGTGTTCTCACGCTTCCTGGAAGTGGATATTGTCACGGGTGTATTGCTCGGTATGTGCGTGGTGTTCTTCTACGCAGTACTGGGTGGTATGAAAGGCATTACCTATACACAGGTTGCTCAGTACTGTGTATTGATTTTTGCTTATCTGGTGCCTGCCGTCTTTATCTCCATTTTGGTGACAGGTAACCCAGTACCACAACTAGGCTTTGGTGATACGTTAGCCGATAGTTCGGGGACTTATTTACTCGATAAGTTGGATGGGCTTGCGGCAGAGCTAGGGTTTACGGAATACACATCGAGAGTCAAGAGCAAGATTGATGTGTTCTTTATCACCTTTGCTCTAATGGTAGGTACTGCTGGCCTTCCTCACGTGATTGTACGTTTCTTTACAGTGCCAAAAGTAGCTGATGCTCGTCGCTCTGCTGGTTGGGCTTTGATATTTATTGCCATTCTCTATACCACTGCACCTGCTGTTGCTGCATTTGCCCGGGTTAACATGATCGAGACCATTAACGGTCCTGATAGTACTGGTGTTGCACATGCAAGTGCCCCGAGCTGGATCAGCAACTGGGAGAAAACCGGACTGATTACATGGGATGACAAAAATGAAGATGGGCGCATGTTCTTCTCCGGTGATGATCGCAATGAGATGAAAATTGATCGTGACATCATTGTATTGGCTAACCCGGAAATTGCTAACCTCCCTGCCTGGGTGATTGCTCTGGTCGCTGCTGGTGGTGTTGCTGCGGCGCTATCTACATCCGCAGGATTATTGTTGGTGATCTCTACCTCAATTTCCCACGATCTATTAAAACGGAATTTAATGCCGGATATTAACGATAAACAGGAGCTCATGTATGCGCGTATTGCTGCAGCATGTGGTATTGCGGTGGCCGCTTACCTGGGTATTAACCCGCCGGGCTTTGTGGCCCAGGTGGTGGCGTTTGCCTTTGGCCTGGCAGCATCAAGCTTCTTCCCGGCCATTATTATGGGTATCTTCTATAAGAAGATGAATAAAGAGGGCGCTATCGCCGGTATGTTGTCCGGTATTGGATTCACTGCCTCTTATATCATCTACTTCAAGTTCATCAATCCAGGCGCCAATATGCCTGAGAACTGGTGGTTTGGAATTTCGCCAGAAGGTATTGGTACCTTGGGTATGATCGTTAACTTTGTTGTCGCCCTGATTGTGCAAAGAATGACTGGTGAGGCACCAGAGCATATTAAAGATCTGGTAGAAAGCTTGCGTTACCCTAAAGGCGCAGGAGAGGCTCAGGAGCATTAATAATCAGATTCATTGATTGTTAAGTGTTCTCTCTCTTCGTATCTCTAGCAGTTGGCCGCCCTTTGGGCGGCCTTTTTTTGCCCTCTTTAATGGCTCAGTTCACAAGTAAAGTGGACTTTTAGGTACAGTGCTTTTATCCTTCGCCCTCGCTTTTAAGTGCTCAAATTGTGAGCAATTGCATGATTCCTTTTATGTCTTTTTTGCAGCCGAAGTCAGTTTTACAGTTGGTGATCATCGGTTTTTTGGTGGTGGTTGCACCACTCTGTCTGGCAATTTTGTATACCGTTCAAACTTTAGGTGAGTTGTCTGAAGATAGCCGTACTGTGACTGTTCAGGTGGTTAATTTGAATCGCCATGGCCAAGAGTTGCAGCAAGATTTGTTGGATCTGGAGCGTCGATCACGGCAATATCAGATGTTAAAAAGTACTGATCTATTAGAGCTGTTTAATGAAGAAAAGAAAGAAATACTATTTAATATTAATAAGTTAAGAGAAGAATCCAATAATCTAGGAGAGCTTTCATTTCAGCTTTATAACAGCATCTTTGAGTTGGATCCTTTGTCTATCTTGTCCCAAGGAGATGAACAGTTAATTGAGCAGTTTGATGTGATTACCAAGGCCCATGCGGAGTTTGGCAATTGGTTGCGGGATGATGTTGATCAGCGGATAACAGATCATGCAACTCGATCAGACAAGATAAAAGACTCTCTACTAGTGATGGTTTTTCTCATTGCTCTCGCTACGTTGGCGTTAATGCTATTCTTTAGTTATTGGATCAATCGGCCTATTAAGGCAATTGCCAAAGAGATTAAGTTATTGGGGGAAGGTGATCTGATTCGTACAGTAGAAATTTCTGGCCCTCAGGAAGTGAAGATATTAGGGCAGGAATTGGAATGGTTGCGTGTGCGCTTGGATGAAATTGATCAGCAGAAACAGAAATTTTTACGGCATATCTCCCATGAACTGAAAACACCTTTGGCTAATTTAAGGGAGGGTGCTGATCTGTTGGCAGAGCAAGTTCCTGGTCCATTGTCGACAGGTCAAAGCGAAATCGTTTCCATTGTGCAGCAGAACAGTATTGAGTTGCAGCGATTAATAGAAAATCTGCTGGATTATAATCAGGTACCCCATCAAGTACTTCGACCAGAGTCTATTCAATTAGATGTGTTGGCTGAGGCGCTTTTTGAAAACTACCGTATCAGTATCAATAGCAAAGGGTTAAAGGTGAGTTATTGTTGGCATGTTGATGAATGGGTAGCTGATCGCAACAAGCTCAAAATTGTTCTTGATAATGTGATATCAAATGCGGTGAATTACACTCCAGAGCAGGGGAGTATTGTGTTGGAAAGTCGAGAGCATGAAGGCAATCTGGTGATAGATATTGCTAACTCTGGTACTGCTATCCAAGAACAAGAGATAAAACACTTATTTGAACCTTTTTACCAGGGTAGCTCTGTCAGGCATGGTCCGATAAAAGGTTCAGGTCTTGGATTAAGCGTTGCACTAGAAAGTATGTTGACACAAGGTGGTAGCCTAACATTGGAGAAACACCCATCATTAAATGTTTGTTTTCGGTTGATATGTCCATCACTCGCATTACACTAATTAGTCTTACGATATTATTCACTGCACTGTTGTCAGGCTGTGAACAGTTTGGCGCACCAATTAGTTCTGGTAGTTCTGGTAGTTCTGGTAGTTCTGGTAGTTCTGGTGGTTCTGGTGGTTCGGTTGTGAATCACTCTTCTCGGTTGATGAAGCAGCAAAACCCAGATAGGTGGTTGGCTATCAGTAAAGAGGTGGATGCCATGACCCCTGAACAAGCAGGCATTG
>Ga0209345_10001028_pt1 | contig 35352 bp, 42 predicted proteins | sample Cruoilmetagenom7_FD_187294 | JGI IMG/M metagenome (GOLD analysis project Ga0209345, IMG submission 187294) | Oil polluted marine microbial communities from Coal Oil Point, Santa Barbara, California, USA - Sample 7 (SPAdes) (version 2) | ecosystem: Environmental > Aquatic > Marine > Oil seeps ...
CCTATAGTTACCTCTGTTCCAACATCTAATAAATTGTCACCATCCAAATCTTGAAAAGTTTCATTCTCTAGATTAATTTCCAATAAAGCAGAAGTATTATCTATTGAGCCATCATTGGCTACAGCTTCTTCAAAATCCTCATGGGTAATGTCATAAGCCTGGATTTTGTCATATTCTGAACCTATCACATACAACTTACTACCTTCATTATTAAATGATATTCCTCTCACATATCCCTCTTGGGTTGCTACAGAAAAATTACCGACATAACTTGCTGTAGTAATATCATAGGCTACTGTTAAATTGTATTGGTTAACGTAACCACTAGATCCTACCACGTACATCTTATTACCTCCATCATTATTAAATGTCATTCCTAAAGGGTTGATCTCCTGAGTGGCTACTGAAAAACTACTTATATAACTTGCTGTAGTAATATCATAAGAAGTGGTTAAATTATACTGGTTAATGGCATCTCCAATATTCCCTATCACATACATCTGACTACCATTATAATTAAAAACCACTCCCGTAGGATTAATTTCTTGAGCAGCTACTGAAAAATTACTTACATAACTTGCTGTAGTAATATCATAGGCTACTGTTAAATTGTATTGAAAAATAGCATCTCCACCAGTTCCTACTACGTACATCTGACTACCATCATTATTAAATGACATACCAGTAGAGAAATTTTCTTGAGCGAGTATTGAAAAACTAGTTACATAACTCGCTGTAGTAATATCATAAGAAGTGGTTAAATTATACTGGTTAATGGCATCTCCACTACTCCCTATCACATACATCTGACTACCATCATCATTAAATTCTATTTCATCAGCATAATTTTCTTGAGCTGCTACTGAAAAACTACTACTAAAACTATAAGAGGGATTTCCTGAAGGCGTTAGGAGATTATAAGAATTTGTACCATAATAGTTAAGTTGAGATTTATCTGAAAAATCTACCCCAATATTAGTGCTATAAGCACCTGAGCTTCCTGAGAACTGAACAACTGAGGCATCTCCTCCTGTAAAAGCTGTATTGTCAAATACAAAAGTTAAATCTGAAATATCATCTACATCTTTATGACTGGTGGCCGTTCCTGTAAAACTTAAGGTTAAATAAGTATCACCATTAGAAAGTGTTAACACAGGTGTTAATCCTGCTGGTACATTTCCAATAGTTACCTCGGTTCCAATATCTAATAAATTATCATTATCTAAATCTTGAAAAGTATCATTATCTAGGCTAATCTCTAATAAAGCAGAAGTATTATCAATTGAGCCATCATTTACTAATGCTTCTTGAAAATTTTTATGGGTAATATCATAAGTCTGGATTCTGTCATTTTCTACACCTACCATATACAACTTGCTACCATCAGCATTAAAAGCCACTCCACTAGCGTTATTATCCTGAGCGGCTACCGAAAAATTACTTACATAACTCGCCGTAGTAACATCATATGCTGTTGATAAAGTATATTGATGAATGGTATCTGAAATATTCCCTACCATATACATCTGACTACCATCAGAATTAAAAGTTAATCCTGTAGGATAAGTTTCCTGAGCGGCTACCGAAAAATTACTTACATAACTCGCCGTAGTAATATCATAAGAAGTGGTTAAATTATACTGGTTAATGTCATCTCCAGCACCCCCTGTCACATATACCTTACTACCATCAGCATTAAAAACAATTCCTTGTGATAAAGCCTCTTGAGCGGCTATCGAAAAATTACTTACATAACTCGCCGTAGTAATATCATAAGAAGTGGTTAAAGTATATTGATGAATGGCATCTGAACTAGATCCTAACACATACATCTTACTTCCATCAGAATTAAAAGCCATTCCTTGTGGAGTACTCTCTTGAGCGGCTACCGAAAAATTACTTACATAACTCGCCGTAGTAATATCATAAGAAGTGGTTAAAGTATATTGATAAATGGCATCTGAATTAGTTCCTATCATATACATCTTACTTCCATCAGAATTAAAAACTATTGCTTTTGGACTAGCATCTTGAGCGACTACCGAAAAACTACTAGTATAAACATAAGAAGGATCACCTAAAGGAGTTTCTAAATTATACGAATTTGTTCCGTAATAGGAAAGTTGTTGAGAAGTAATAGTTGAAAATGATAAAAGAAATAAAAAAATGATACTTCTAAAAGTAATTTTAAAAAAATGTAAAGTTATAGCCATGATAGGTAATTTTAATAAATGTATTTTCCTGTTTAAAGATTAAATCGAGGTTATTTTAAAATTCTGAGGGGGGGGAATTATCTCACAACAAATTTATTACCTATTTTAGAGTAACTTAGTTGTATTTTGGACAAATAACTTCTCATTTTCGACATAAGGGCACTATAAAGCCTTAAATACAGGTGTACAATTAAGATTTTATGGTTTAACTGGAGTCACTACTATTTACTCGGACGCTATAATAAGGAGCAACATCTATAATAATCTGCAACAAAACCCTCAAAACTTAACTTGTTAGAAATATAAAAACAATTTATAAAAAGATAAAAGTTTCGTTTGCAGGTTTCTTGATTTATAGCCATAATTTGAAAAGTGAAAGTATACCCTCATTTTATAAATAATTACAATTTACTCCGTCTTACCTTTTTAGAAAGAGCGAGTAATAATTGAAGTATGCCAAAGGTCAATCACAATCCCATCACCTATTTTGCCAAAACAAATTTTAGAATAAAAGGGAGTACTTTTGGTATTTACCTAAAAGATCGATTGAATCACTTCTACATTATTGGACGTACAGGAACAGGGAAAACTACACTCTTAAACACAAAAATAAGACAAGATATTCTACAAAACAGAGGGCTCTGCCTGATCGATATTCATGGAGATTTAGTCTCACAAATTATTAAAACAATGCCGTATAGTAGGTATAAGGATGTGGTGTATTTGGATGCTAGCAATCCAAATCTTGAATTAGGCTACAATCCACTTAGAAAAGTATCTTACGAAAAACGGTCTCTTATAACCTCCAATATTTTGGAGGTCTTTCAAAAATTATGGGGAACACAAGGTTGGGGAGTAAAGATGGCACACATCTTACGGAACGTTATTTTAACACTACTCGACCAACCACAAACTACATTTATGGATATTATCAAAATATTACATGATTCTAATTTTAGACATCAATGTATGGAACATATTGTAAATCCTGAAGTGAAATTATTCTGGGAAAAAGAATTCAAAAACTATGGAAAAACAGATTTGATTCCTATCTATAACAAACTCGGTGGAATCCTCTCCTATCCATCAGTAAAACGAATTCTTGTTGAAAACAAAAAACAAATTTCATTACGGTCAATTATCGACCATAAAAAAATATTACTCGTAAATCTTTCTAAAGGAGCAATAGGAACAGAAGCATCCTATATTTTAGGTTCCTTGCTGTTAACCTCATTATCGGCTGCTGCTTTTTCTCGAATCGATATTCCAGAGCACCAACGCTCCTATTTCTTTATTTACCTAGACGAGTTTCAAAACTATACCAACCTAACGTTGGTAGAAATGCTTTCTGAACTACGAAAATTTAAAATCGGTATTATTATGGCGCACCAATACATTTCACAATTGGATGTCAGAATTAGAGATGCAGTACTTAATAACGTTGGGACAATTATCACCTTTCGCTTGGGACAAGCCGATGCTAAGTTTATGGAAAAAGAATTTGCTCCAATATTTGAAACAGCAGATTTTGTGAATTTAGCCAACTATGATATTTATCTAAAGCTTATGATTGATGGAAAACCATCAGTAGCTTTTTCTGCAACAACCCTGGAGCCATATCAAATTAGCTCTCCATTACAAAATCCTTAGTCTACCACCTAAATTCTAAGTACTTCATACTGATATGGAATTCACATTAAATTACATAGTACATGAAAAAAAATAGGACACTTTCTACGGAATTATTACTTCCTAAAGAAGTAGAAATTCATTATAAACGCCCTTTATTTGAGTTGATGACTCATATTAAAAGTGCTGAAGATGCTCACAGCGTTTTACGCTCTTACATCAATAGCAATAAAATGGACTTAAAAGAATACTTTTGGGTCTTGTTACTTACCAATGCCAATCGCTTACTTGGAGTTTCTGAAGTAGCTGTAGGAACTTCTACGGGAGTGCTTATAAATACTAAAGAAATATTTCAACTGGCATTAAAAACAAATGCTTCCGCCATCATTGTAGCTCACAATCATCCCTCTGGAAAATTACAAATTTCTCAGAGTGATAAACAGCAAACTAAACGACTTCAAGAACTAGCGAAAATAATGGAGGTCAATTTATTAGACCACCTCATACTCACATCTGAAGACTTTTTGTCTTTTACAGGTGAAGGAGAATTATAATTTCCCTTCTTTTTTAAACCTAATTACTTTTTAACGAACCTTATGCCAAAAACACCTATCACTTATTATGGAGGCAAAATTAATTTGCTCTCTGAAATACTCCCATTAATTCCAAAACATCGTATTTATACGGAAGCTTTTTTTGGAGGTGGTGCAGTGTTTTTTGCTAAAGAACCAGTAGGGTCAGAAATTATAAATGACACCAATTCAATAGTCGTGAATTTCTATGAAGTAGTTAAAACAAACTTTTCTGAACTTAAAACAAAAATTGAAGCAACCCTGTTTTCAAGAGCGACCTATACCGTGGCACATACGATATACAGAATGCCTCACTTATTTAACAAATTACAACAAGCTTGGGCGTTCTATATCGCAACGAACATGGGGTTTTCTTGTCAGATTGCTTCTTGGGGCTATGACAAGTATGGAAAACGAGTCAAAGCATTTCAGAACAAAAAGATAATCTTTAATAAAGAAGTTTACAAACGGTTGGAGAACGTTCAGGTTGAAAATAACGATGCTTGTAAAGTCATTCAATCTAGAGATACCGAAGACGCCTTTCATTATATAGATCCTCCATATATAGATTCCAATCAGGGACATTATGGTGGCTATACTGAAAATGATTACAAACTGTTGCTTGATACCTTATCAAGTCTTAAAGGAAAATTTTTACTCAGTTCTTATCCATCAGACATCCTTACCGAGTACACCAAGCAAAACGGATGGCATACCAAAACATTTAACAAACCAATATCTGCTCAAAAAGCTGTAACGGGGAAAACCAGAAGTAGAAAAATTGAAGTACTAACTGCCAATTATCCGCTTGCTGAAACCAAAAGAGAATTCAACAAATAGAACCTTTAAATTAAAAGTAATGACAACAATTAAACAACAAAAAATGGTGTTGCATTTTCTAAAAGCCTATAAAAAGGAATTAGGAAACAACAACCTAGATAAGCTTGATTCATTTTTTAATACCTTTTTTTCAAGAGAAGAACTCATTGAAATTTTGGAATATCTGTACTTAGACAAACTTGAAGAATTTCAAATTGAAAATCTCAGTAACAAAAAATTATTGGGTTTGATAGGGAATGATGTGTCTATCCTTAACTATTTCAGTTATAAACTGGCAGAAAGTATGACTGCATCACCAACCTTATCTCAAAAAGAAGTTACAGAATTCTTTACCCATACTCAAAATGAAATTCATTATCTGAATTCCAAGCCAGTAAGTGAATGGGATTCTTATGATACGAGTAATTATCATTCCCTGCTGTTTAAACATGGAAAAACAACACGTGTATTTGCCATTTTCACCTCTGATGTTGAAGACAAAGACAAGTATGCCGTAACAACCAAACCTACATTCATTTTTGATTCTAAAAAAGAAGCTGAAGATGAATTAGAAAACATTCTTTTAGAAAAGAAGTTCAAACGTGATGAACTGAAAATTATGTCCTTATGGAAAATTACCTAAAGCCGCTATTGGCCCACAATTAAATATACAAACAAATGGAAACAAACAAAAGACCACTGATGAAACATTTCTCGGCAGTATTACGTAAACGTGCATTATCTACTGTAGCATTAAACGAGCCTATCAATCCTCAAATCCTGAAATTCTTTACTCGTAAAGATCTTATTCAGATTATTAAGGATAAATACGGAGGAACAATTCCTAAACAACATAACCTTGCAGAATTAGAAAATCAGGAGTTACTGAGTATCATTGGAGATGATATGTATATCATCTCTTATATCACAGAAAAGTGGAGTAAGGAAGTACATGTTAAATCTATTCCTGTAAATAAGGAAATTTTAAACAAAATTGATACGGATATTACAAAATCAGTAGAAAAGGAGTCAAAAGTAACTACTAAAAAAGAAACACCTCCTACTGTAAAACTAGTAAAGAAAAAGTAGTATGAAAGATCCTTTTTTAGATCTGTTTGATAATAAAGAAAAAGCTATCGACCACGCTCTCTGGCTCAACTTTAAATACCGTATTGCCAATATTAAATTTGGTGTGATACACGGACCCGATAATAATTGGGAGGTATTGGAGCAAGCTACATCTGATAAAATGGAAATGCCATTTTTAGATATACTTCCAAAAGAGATGTCCCATTTATCTTATGACCAGATTCGACATATTAAAATGGACAACTACCCTTTACCACATTGGGAAGAAATCATAGGAATGATTTCTGTTATCGATGGAGAGATACTTCGGTACCTGCTTCATACAAAGATTCCTCTAGAGAAACTTATTCGTTTTGAATTGGCTTCAAGAGGATATGATAAGAACCATCGTTGGTGTGGATTTGATAAAGCTCATGAAATTTGGCTGAAATAATTAAAAACTCAAGACGCTTATTTAAAATTAGATAAGCGTTTTTATTCTCTAATTATTCGCTTTTAATACCTATATGAATTCAAAAAACAATACACAATTACATACGAACTTATCAGAATTACAACAACTCTTTGAAACATACATTAGCGATTGTGAGTACACCAAAAATCTACGATGGCAGACCATTAAAAGTTATCGAGAAGTGTTTTCCACATTTCAAAAACTACTTCCAGACATAAAGGATACAAGTGATTTAGAACCACACCAAATGAATGAGTTCTATAAATTATTAAGTACGCGAGAACGAATTGTTGGTAAAGGAGCAATTAAAATTGGTGTTAAACCATCTACCATTAGAACCTATCATAATAAACTTATTGCCTTTTTTAGTTGGTTAGAAAATTATAATCATATTGAAAAAGGGTCTTTCGTAAGGCACGTAACAAAGCCTCCCTTGCCAACTTATGAAGATGAAAAAGCGTTGTCAGATCAAGAAGTATCTAAAATAATTGCATCCATTACGCTACATAGCATTGATAACCCATTTATGTTTAAGAGAGATATTCTCATTGTTATGCTGTTTCTTTATACAGGTATTCGTAAGGGAGAATTAATTGGCTTGAGAATTCAAGACATTGATTTTGAAAATCACACATTATATGTATTTGAGAAAACATCCAAATCAAAAAAAAGTAGATATATCCCTTTACACCATGCGTTAATTAAACATTTGAAAGTCTATTTAAAAAAACGGAAAACTAAAAAACTATATACTGATGCATTGATTGTTTCATTAAAACAAGACCGTGCACTTACACATTACGGATTGGTGCATTGGGTACGGAAATATAAACAGTTATCAGGTGTGAAATTCCATGTTCATCAATTCAGACATACCTTTGCGTGTACGCTGGCAAAACAAAATGCAGACCTAACAAGTATTATGAGGGTTTTAGGTCATTCCTCAATACAAATGACAGCACGTTATTTACGCTCTATTACCGCAGAAAATTCAAGGTCTTTTATTGAAAAAATAACCTATTAAAATATAAGTCTAAACAACACATTTTCATTTAAGCAGATTATCTGTTACACTATTGTTGTCGATACATTTACCAATCACCATTTGCTACATGAAATGGAACTAACTTTGTATATGTATCGCTAAAACAAGAGAGATAATATATATAGAGATGCGGTCGTTAAAAAATGCTTGAAAAAACCTCGAAAAACACATAAAACCCTTATAAAGTAACAATATATGGGGATTATGATTCGACCGAATTCCTGATAATGACGAGGTCCTAGGTTCAAGTCCTAGCATGCGCACCAAATAGCTTTATAGAATACCAATATTTCGGTATTTGAAAGCTCAAAAACAATCGTTTGCGGCCACATCTTAAAAAGAGGTGGTCGTAGAGTTTTAACAAAAAATCTTCTTGTAATAGCGATATCATATTTAGACATATTATGAACATCGAATTATTACTGGAAGATTTTTGTCATTATTCAACCTATATTCGTGGGCTGTCACCAAACACGATAAAGCGATATAGACAAAAGGTTTCATACTTCGCCACAGCGTCTAAAATTAGCCATATAAGCGAAGTAAACTCAAAAAACGTACAAAGCTTCTTTATGCAGGGAAGAGTCTCTAAGAGCTGGAAAACAACCACCTACAGAACCTACTATATGACCCTTTTGGTGTTCTTTCGTTGGTGCGTTAAAAACGGACATTTAGAAAAGAATTATGCTGAAGATTTAGAATTACCTAAAATAGAAAAGTCTTTACCAAGTAAGTTAAAAAAGCAGGATGCTCTTAAATTATTGGAGGTTGCCTACAATTATCCATATACGCACACGTACCTTAAATATAGAAACCACGCCTTGTTTTCTATGTTTCTATTCGCAGGGCTCAGAAAAAGTGAACTACTGGGTTTAAAACTCACCGATGTCGATTTAGAGAACCTTACTATTTTTGTGCAACTCGGAAAAGGGAACAAAGACCGTATTATACCTATGAGTTATACATTGGCTCAAAGCCTAAATCGCTATTTGGTTGAGCGAAAAAAGCAGCACAAAACGTGTCCTGAATTCTTTACATCCTCTAATCGCAATATGGGATTTACTTCCTCAGGTTTAAAACGCCTGGTCAATCAATTAAAAAATGCCTCTGGGCTTTGTTTTACCATTCATAAATTACGCCACACTTTTGCTACTCTTATGCTTGAAGGGGGTTGTGATATTTTTAGTCTTTCCAAAATGATGGGACACAGCGATATTAAAACCACCACGATATATCTATCTGCAACTGCGGAACATTTAAGATCTCAAATAACTAAACATCCTCTGAATTAAAATCATTTTCTAAAAATAAATTTTGTGTTATCATATGTATATTATTTAATAAACAATCATTTTTTATGCAATACATTAAATCAAATTATCTTTTAATAACCTTTCTTGCTATTACTTTATTTACCCTGGGAAACCAAGCATATGCAGATAGCTCAACGAGCTCTTTTGACAATACACTAGAATATACTGTTTCCAATACTGAATTACTTGAAGTAAATTCAGGAATTGGAACATTAAAAAAAACCTTTACAGCATCTGATATTGTTGGGGATTTAGGGTCTTCTCAGGGAACTACTTCTTTAGATGCAGACGGAGATGGTGATACTGATATCTATACTATAAATTATGGTGAACAAAATAAACTTTGGATTAATGATGGAACAGGATCATTCACCGCATCAGATATTGCTGGAGATTTAGGTTTTTCTACTGGAACTACTACTCTAGATGCTGATGGAGATGGAGATGATGATATTTATGCGACTAATTGGGGAACTCAAAACAAACTTTGGATGAACGATGGAACAGGAGCATTCACCGCATCTGATATTGCTGGAGATTCAGGTTATTCTTCTGGAGCTATTTCTTTAGATGCTGATGGAGATGGAGACGTTGATATATATACTGCAAATTACTCTAATGAGCAAAACAAACTTTGGATCAATGATGGAACAGGTTCCTTTATTGCATCTGATATTGCTGGAGATTTAGCTTTTTCTCGTGCAACTACTTCTTTGGATGCTGATGGAGATGGAGACGTTGATATTTATGTGGTAAACTGGTTCGGACAACAAAATAGACTATGGATTAACGACGGAACAGGGTCATTTACTGCATCTGATATTGCTGGAGACTTAGGCGCTTCTCTTGGAACTTATTCTTTAGATGCTAATGGAGATGGAAACGATGATATATATACTGCAAATCACGGTGAACAAAACAAACTTTGGATCAATGATGGAACAGGTTCTTTTACTGCATCAGATATTACTGGAGATTTAGGTTCTTCATATGGAGCTACCTCTTTAGATGCTAATGGAGATGGAAACGATGATATATATACTGCAAATCACGGTGAACAAAACAAACTTTGGATAAACGACGGAACAGGGGCATTCACTGCATCTGATATTAATGGAGATTTAGGCTCTTCTCATGCAACAACCTCTTTGGATGCTGATAGAGATGGAGACGATGATATTTATGTAGTCAATTACTCTGATGAACAAAACAAACTCTGGCTAAATAATTTTTCAACTACACGTCCCTATATCCAACCTAATGATCCCATTGTCTTTACTACTGATCTATCTTCTTTTACAGATACACTTAGCGTCAACAACGAAGGAACTATTGCTTATCAAGTATCTTCAGATAATGGCGTAACATGGAAATATTGGGATGGTTTGTTATGGCAAGCTACTGCTTTAGTAGATGGAACAGAAACGAATACTTCAAATGAAATCAATGCTAATATTCAATCTCTAGATACTGATGGAGGAGATTTTATCTGGAGAGCATATTTTGTGTCAGATGGTGTTCAAAAAGTTGAACTCAATCAAATTGATGTTACTTATGATATTGTTGTAGAAGTAGAAAGGTCTTCTAAGAAATCTTCTGTTATAAGATATGTTTGTAAAGATGAAAATGCCACTAATTATTCTCGTTTTGGACGTCACAAAGCATCTCTTTGCCTGTATCAAGAAAAAACAATTTTCCCTGTTAATATAATAGAAAATATCAATCCTTCTTCAGAAATTAATCCCTTTGGTGGAAATGTGTGTTCACCTGAAACTACACTTCATGATTTTATGATGAAAAATGATAAAAACGGAAGTCTTAGTTCATCTAATAATAAACTAATAACAGAGGTTAATCTTCTTCAAGAGCATATGAATAGATTGCTGTTGGATGAATATGGAAATCAGGCATCTGGGCCCGTTGATGGTATATTTGGAGAACTTACCCGTAGAGGAGTTGAGCGTTTACAAAAACATTTAAACCTGTTGCTTCCTGAAATGAACCCTTTAGACATTGATGGAATTGTAGGACCCTTCACTCGACAAGCAATTAATTATTCTTGTTAAAAATCCACTCTAAGAGATTTGTCTATTTTAATTAAGTGATCAAATTAGGCCGTTACAAAATACTTATCATACCTCTAGTAATGCTATACGAGGTAAGCTGATAAGATGTACTACCAAAACACAACACAGACACCTAATATCTTATTTGATGAGTATCTTAAATTCTTAAGTGAGAGTGAGCTCAAAGTAGTACTGACTATTATTCGTAAGACTATTGGAATAGTAGATAGAAATGATAGTAGTAAACGATTAAAGAGAGCTTGGGTATCACAAAAGTTATTCTCTATTTGTACCAATCTATCAGGAAGAGCTGTATCTACTGCTATTGATAAATTGGTAGCAAAACAGTTAATTACCGTTACAAATAGTGCAGGGCATCTCTTAAAAACTAAAGCATCTCGAAGAGGGAGTGTGAAATTGTATTTTTCAAGCAATTCATTGCTTGAACCAAACTCTAAAAAAGAAAGAAGTAATGGCCTTGTTTTACCAAATCCAGTGACATATCTTCACACTATTAAACTAACAGAAACAAAACTATATAGTGAACAATCTTCACAAGGATTTCAAAAACTTTCAGACACAGAACGGATACAACAAATTTTAAAACAACAACTACACAAAAATAAAAAGTGACCAACATAGTTTCATTTTATTAGTACACATTAAGTGACCGAATTTTTTTCTGTAAATAATACAATATCCTTAGTCTACCATATCCTAGTTCAAATCAATTATTATAGTAAGAGCAATCTATAATCCTTTTGCTTTTATATAATTCCTATGAATGACCCCGTTCAAAATTACCTTTCCACCTATCGAAATGATAATTTTTTAAAATTAATTGACATTGCTTTTTTGTTGGAAAATGATACCGGTAATTTATCAAAATATGAATCTGGACAATTAAGACCTAACCTTAAAACGGTATTAGGTTACAACATATTATTTGATATTCCCATTGATATACTGATCAAAGAAGACTGTGAAAATTTATCTCAAAAGATCCAAGATAAATGCTTTCAACTATTAGAGCGTATCCAGCACGAACCTAAAACCATTAAAAATAGAAAACGCAAAGAAACTTTGAATAAGATTATTAGCCGATTGATCCCTATTAGCTATGAGGAAGGAGAATAAAACAATACTAGCCCTGTACCCAAATCAATTAGGAATTGGGTATGCGCTGTTTGACTCTCCAAAAGAGCTCGTGCAGTATGGTGTATCTTATGTGCAACCTATTTCAAATACGCTGGTCTTGTCTCGTGTTAAAAAATACATCACCTATTACAAACCTGATATTATTATCACTCGCAGTAGTGACTCACATAAAAACAGTAAACGTATTGAACGCGTAATTAAACGTATTTGTAAAGAGGCTTTAAAACAACAACTGGAAGTCTATGATTATTCTCGCACTGATATTAAAGAGGTCTTTAGTCAGCACGATGCTAACTCTAAATATCAAGTATCTAAAGTGCTAATGAGTACGTTTCCTAAACTAGAAATTTATGGCTATCAAAAACCAAAGCGTTGGATGAGCGAGAATCATAACGCTGGATTATTTGATGCTGTGTCGCTTGCTATTACTCATTTTTATATGACAACATAAATATGGTTATCAGAGTTGAGTACCATATCCCCAAAGACTACTTTTTGAAACACAAACGTGCTTTTAAAAAATTACTCTATACCCAGACTTTTCAAATTTCTGTTCTAAAATTTGAAAAGGGAATGACAGAAGTACAAATCGCTGAACATTTTAAATTATCAGTGCATAAAATACGGAAGATACTCAGTTCTTCTTGTGGAAAAATTCGAGGATATGGTTTTAAAATTTAAAAATCAACCTTTTAATAGCCGTTTTTTTAATTCTTATTTTCTTCTATAAATGTAAAATAACGTCTTGCTATTAAATTATACTCATTACAATTTTCAATACACTTCCCTTTCATATTAACTTTGAAAACGGATTGATTATGACTTGAAATAATAAAATTTTCATCATCATAAGAAATTTCTTTAAATATGGGTGGAATAAAGTAAAGTCCATTATAATTCATTACCCCATAACCAATAACTTTATTTGTTTTATAGAAAATATTATTTCCAAAAAGTAAAAGCTTTTTTGAATGAATTACATCTTTAGTATAGTCACAAGGCTCTCCTATGATATGGTATTTAAAACTAAAAAATGCTTTTTTAGAAGCTGCATAATCAATTCCCGATGAAGATAAAGATATAGCTGTAAGCCTTTTTGTCTCTGATAGTTTTTGTGCCTTTCTTATAGAATCATACATAGAACTTGTGCTTTGATAAAAATAATTATTTCTTATATTTAAGACTCCATCACTTATATATTTACCTGTACTATATCCTATCACAATATCATTACTGCCTTGATCAAAGGAATTAGAAAAATTTTTGATTTTAAGGTCATAACCATTGGTCAATATTTTTGCACACATGAATTTTTCATTTGTTAGCATATCGTTTACAAGCAGATATCTATAATTAGGGTCTTGGCTAATGTTATATTCTAGAATTATTTTTTGGGTATTTGGAATTCCTGCAAAATCAATAGAGACAACCTTACATTTTCCTTTATAGTTTATGCAAGGCAGAAAGTCTTTCTTACAATTCGTTTTAAATGAAAGAGGTTTTCCATTCATTCCGATATAATGTCCAATTGGGTTTCGATAATCCAATCCATTTTCTCCGTCTATAGATTTTAACTCTTCACCAATAAAAATAAGGTTTGAATTATCATACGGGTAAATTCTATGATACTTTTTTGATTGAATTTTACCTAGATTATTTATAATGTACGAAAGACCTTTATTTTTATAACTTTTGTGAATTATAAAAAAATTATTTTTTAAGACCTGAATTGAATCAAAAGCATATCTATTGAAGGAGAGTATTTCTTTTCCTTTTTTATTTATTACATATTGATAATGGTCATCTCTTGCAATAGCATACCCATTTAAAAAAGACTTACATTCTGTATACTTAAATTCGATATCGGGGTACTCTTTTGAGATGCTTAAATAGCCATATTTATTAAATTTTTTTGTAACAGCAAACCCCTCGCTCTCCTTACCTACAAAATAATAATTTGGGTCATTCTTTATTTTATCTAAATCAAATAAATAAGCTGTTTTACCATTTTTATCAGTGTCTATAATCACGTCATCCATAAAATCATTATTCAAACAGCTTGCTGTTTCTAGATTTTCCTTATACTTTTTTAAAATTTCAAATCCATCTTTTTTTCTTTTATCTTCATCAGAAAGCTTGTTTAATGCTTTGGCATAGCTTATTAAACGTCTCTCCCATTCATCAATTACGTCTTTTAAATTATTTAAATCTGTTAGAATATCAGGTTTAACCCCAATCTTTCTTTCAAAATTTACTCTATGAAGTTCTTCACTTCTTTCAGGAGAATATAGTGGTTGGGAGTTTTCTTGAACAACAAAAACATATGTAATGTCTGTGTTATTGATATTAATAACGCCACCGTTATTATCTACATTCATTTTTTCTGCATTGCCAATATTAGTGAGTTTTTCTATCTCTCCAGAATTCATTACTTCATAATTTGTGACAAGATTCAAAGGCACTTTACACATTGTTTTGTCTCCTTTGTTTAATAAAGCATCTATAGCAATACTGTAAGGGATCTCTTTATCTAAAAGTTTAAACTCCTGAGCAATAGCAGTCATAGAAAATAAAACTGTTATAAAAAAGAATAGAGATGCTTTCATAAATTTACTTTTTCTGCATTATTAATATTATTAATTTCATTGATGCTACCATTATCTTGATTGATGATTTTTACATTCATTTCATTTTTAGGAGATACTTTAATAGAATCATTTTCTAACCTACTATTAGTATCCTTTGCCTTTTTTAATGAGTCTTCTAAAACTTGTTGTGATTTTTCTAATTCTTCAATAGAAGGATTCTTCTTTTTTGAATTATTAAATAAAGTGATCGTAAAAAAAAGAACAATGGTACTTGCAACTAGTAAACTTATAATAACTCCTTTTTTTGATTTAAACCATTTTATTACATTTAATAATCGAGTTTTTGATTTTATATTTTGACGTTCCTCTATTTCTTCACAGAAATTTTTGAAACGATTAATTGACTTTTCTGAATAATTGATTTTGTTTGTATCAAAAAAAAGAGAAAGAACAATATCAATACTAGGAGTTGAAGCATCTCCAAAAATATTATTTATATCCTTTCTTAATGCTTTTAGAAAAGAGTTTTCTTTAGATTTAGTTTGGTCACTAATATAATGCCTCTTTTCGTCATTTCTGTGTAAGAAAAGATAACTTTTCCTTAATCGCCCTCTTAATAAATCTAATTCGTTTTTTTTTAAATCCATAGCAAAATGATTTTAGTTACAAGGTACAAAATTTCTCATATTAAAATCTACTAATATAAATGCTCTTCGATTGATTTCGATGAATTAAAAACTTTATTACTTCTAATATCTATTCGCCCTTTGTAGAGTCAAATGGTGTTATCCTATTCGATAATAAAAAAAGCCCGAAATAAATCGGGCTCATCATTGACCTCAAAAACACCTTGAGGAATGACTAGTTTAAAAATTACTAACAATAATTTTTAAACATGCACCTGATTATACTTATTAGGTTAAAAAGTCAATACTTCCGAAAAGTGGTTTTGAGAATAAACAAAAGTTTAATTCTTAAAACACACAATCATGAAAAATGAAAACAAAGTAACTTTCACTTATTTAAAAAGTCTAAACAAGGAAATTAAATCTAATGATTTAACAAGGCAACAAAAAGCTTTTAACATTTTAAAAGCGCTAGAAACAAAAGACATTGGCCTTCTAATTTATAACAAATATCTTCAAGGCAAAGTTCATTATTTAAATTATAAGAGAGATAACTCTTTAGAGTCTTTGGAAAAAGCAGTTCATTGTTATCACTCTATTTTTATACTAGGGAGACAACATAGAATTAATGTGAAATCTCCAAAGTATTTCTTTAAATACGCAGAAACTTTACATCTTCTTTCAAAGCGTGTTTTCTGTCTGTTTGAACAAAATAGATTACATAATAAAGCTTATAAAATAGCTATACATTCATCTATTCGCTATCCAAATAATTCTTCACTACTGTGGCTTAAACGTCACATTTTAGAATCTTAATCATAAAGACACTTCCCAGTTTAGGAAGTGCCTTTTCATTTCACTTTTTTATTCACTTTTAAATTTTAAAACCATGAGAGGTAAAAAACAAAAACAAGTTGATTTTACAAGATTAGTAGACATAGAATTGTCGGACTATATCCAAACTAAAGATATCGCTTACCGAGAAGCACATCTAAAAACAGCAACTAAATTATCAACGATGGATTTTACGTCCATTCCAACCGCCACAAAGATTCGTGCTTTTATTGGTTCACTTATTGCAGATTATCAACATTTAATTGACTATCTCAACACCAAAATAAGTGGAGAAGCTCAAAAACTGAAAGGGCAATCTCATATTTCAGATACCCAAGAAGCTATTGTAGACGTTGACCGTAGGATTGAACAAGTAGATGCCAAGATAACACCGCTGAAAGGGAAGTTTGATGATGGAGGAAAACTCCACAAACCAGAAGTTAAAAAATGGCTGTGGGTCTATACACCACTTCTTGTTGTAATTGCAGGAATGGAACTCGTAGCTAACTTTGATGTGTTTTCTACTCTTGGTGGTGGAATCCTATCCAGTATTGCCATTGCAAGTCTTACAGGAATTTGTGTCTATTGGTACGCTCATTTTTCTCCTGACAAGATCCTTAAGTATGGCGGAAACAACCCTAAAAAACAAATGCTATTGTTTTTTTTTGTTTCTCTTACCAATAGTGTTGGTCTTCTATTTTTTCTCATTGATGCGCATTCAGTATATGATTGCTCTAAATCCAGAAATGGCTGAAGTCTTTAATGCGAACCCTTGGATATTTACACTCATCAATGCCTTTGCTTACACCATTTCTTGTTGGATTGTTTTGGCATATAAACCTAAAAAAGAAATTGTACTTGCCTACAAAAAATACCTCAATGATGTCAAAGAGATTAAAAAACTCGAAACAGAACACGAAGTCTTGTGCCAAAAACGTGCTTCGATGCATCCAGAGTTACGAGAAAAACTATCCGATAAGTACCAAATTCTTTTGCTCGGAAAACAAACCGAAGATGAGATTGTGACACGTATGAAGGGCTGTTTTGAGCAGTTTAAAATGGAATTATATCTTAAAACTAACAGTGCTTGTGACCCTTTGTTTTCAGGGGATTCGGAAAAGGACTTACCCAAACTCAAATTAAACTACCAATCTATTAATCAAAAATTTCCAAAGCTATGAGAACTTTCTTTCTATATCTAATCCTTGCCGTGCTGTGTTGGAATTGTAAGAGTGAAGCACCAACATCGATTATCGTATCGGTGTTGTCCGATAAAACAGATACAATCATTCCATCTCCAAAAATGGCTCATATCAAACCTTTTTTTGAGGATCCAAAGTATGATAATGGCACTCGTACCTTTCGTTTTCAAACTATTACCAATACCAATGTGAACAAGGCTTACAAAGCTGAATTGAAAGCTTTTTCAGTATTTGGAAATAGTCTACAACAAAAATCAGATGTGTCTAAATTTTATAAAAGAATTGATACGTTACTGAGTCGAGAGAATGATATCCATGAGTCATATCAAAATTCAAGTATCATTATCCCACTCATAATACAACTCAAAAAAGTAAAAGCAGCTCATACAAATACTAAAATTGTATTGCTTTACAGCGATTTATTTGAAGCATCGGATGTATTTAATGTATACCGGTCCAAAGACAGATACCTGTTAAACAGTAAAATAGAATCCGTGATTGCTAATTTTAAATCGAAAGTGGCTATTCCACAACTTACAGGAGTTGAACTCTATATTATTTACTATCCAAAAACAATGAATGACAATCGTTTATTTCAGCAGATGTCTTTTGTGTACAGGGAATTGTTTAAGGATACAGGATTGAAGTTACATATCGGTATTGATAATCCCATAACACCTTAGGTAATGAAAATAGCAATGACACTCTTAGGCTTTCTACTAAAAATAGTTCTTATCTGCGTGTATATCTGTACACGTGGAGCAGAACTCATACTAACGGCATTTAATACTGCCACACAAAAACTTTTAGAAAAATGAATTTACATACTATAACTACAGTTGCTATGGAGAGAACTTCAGAATTTCTTGATAGCGTTTTAAATGGATTAATGGGTGAAAAACATTCACTTTCTGCAAAATTCGGTAGAAACAGTTCGCTTTTCTCAGCGCGTTATAATGGACTTTCTATTACAGGGACGGAATATTTAAGTGCTAAAAAATCCAAAGAACACCTCTTATGTTTTGCACCAAGCGGTGTTGGAAAATCAACTGTCTTTTTGGTGCCTTCTGCCTTAAATATTGCCAATGCTAAAAAGGGAGCCAGTATGATTATCAACAATCCCTCTGGAGAGCTTTCAAAAATGACAAATTACTTTATCCATAAGGGATACAAGGTATACAATTTTGATCCTGACAACAAAGAACAGTCTATTTATTACAACCCTCTGCATCGTATTAATACACCTTCCGATGCTACTAAGGTAGCAACTATGCTCGTCAATAAGAATGGTAAAAAATCTTCAGACTTTTGGGATTTGAAATCCATTGAACTCATTAGCCTACTCATAGAGTTTTTATTAGAAAATACTTCCAAAATTTATCACAACATCGCTAACATATATTATTTATTGGAAAACTTGGCTGGAAATGAAGATACTATTAATGGACTCTTTGCAGATAAGAGTACAGAAAACCAATGGAGAGCTTATAAAAGCATCATTGCAAATAGTGATAAAACAAAATCTAATATCATTAGTTCAGCCATTTCGAACTTATCATTTATCGGAAAAGACCCATCACTTTGTGATGTTACTAGTGTAGATACCTTTGACTTTTCTCGTATGAAAAACGAAAAAATTGTATTGTTTTTAAACTGTAATATTTCTAATATGAACTATTACAGCCCTATTTTCGGATTGTTCTTTGAACAACTATTTACAGAACTATTCCGTACCATCCCAAAAGAGACCGATAATGATTTGTATTTACTCATTGATGAGCTTTCAAGTATTCCATTACCTAGCCTTTCAAACGTCATTTCTAATGCTAGAAAATACATGTCCATACTCGGAATTTTACAAAGTGAGAATCAGCTCTATGAAAATTATGGACAGTACAATGCCAAAACGATTTTAAATAATGCCTGTAAAGTGTATATGACAGGACTCAATGATGAATGTGACCGAATCTCTAAAGCTTTAGGTGATTATCAATACTATGAAGATAAGGACAAAAAAGTACTTCGGACTAGGCCTCTAATGACCAGCTCAGAAATACGAACGATGCCCAAAGACCGAGTGATTGTCATTCCTAATGGCGGACTCGCTCCTTTGTACCCAAAAGTAAAACCGTATTACAAGATTCGAAAGTTTATAAATGCAATGGCAATGGAATTACCAGAAGATTATGTCACTGAGCCAAGATTATCGTATGAGGTGCAGTATTTACCACTCGATAAATACAAACCTCAAACGGAACAAACAAAAGATGGGTAATAACATTAAAAATATACTGATATGAAACTAATAACACCCGAATTAATAAAGCGATTTAAAGAAGTTGGAGACCAGTCAGAGGTTGAAAACCCTCTCGTAATAGCCAAATTTTTTGACCCAGTAGGTTCTGCAACGTGGTATACCACCGACTATAACCCTGAAACCGATGTTTGCTTTGGCTATGTTACTGGACTAGCCTATGATGAATGGGGAACTTTTTCAATTGATGAATTGGAATCTATAAAACGCCCCTTCAAATTAAGAATGGGTGCAGATGAACTTGAAGCTGTTATGACCATTGAACGAGATATTCACTTCCAGGAAACTCCCTTCAAAGAATTGATGCTGAAGGATAGATTAACTCAGCTAAAAGAAAGTAAATCACAAGAGAAATCTAATCAGGAAATAGAACGCTAATAAAAGTGCAAACACACAACAAAATATATAATCTAAACCTTAAAAATCACATCTTATGAGACCTAAAATTTCAAAATCAAACATCAAGTATTTTATCCGCCAAGAATATGGCTTTACCTCACTCAACCAGTTCTTTGAATATGCAAAAAATAGCACAAAGATACGTAACAAGATTGTGGAGCATATCGTAAAGGAATTTACTAGTTATACGGTGGTTAAAGGACAGTTAGGAACATTTAACCCCTATACCTCCAAGCTAGAATTTCTTAAAATTCAAAGTTTTGAACACATCACGTCTACTGACGATTTATTGAAAGATCTATCAATGTTACACAAAACAAGGATGGACATGCTGACACAAAGCAGGAAACGAATTTTGGAACTTTCAAAAACGAAAAAAAAGACACGAGATCAAGATTTAAAAGGGGAGCAACAAGATGTAAAAATATCTGAAAGAACGTCAGAATTAGAGAAAATACGTCACAAAGCAGAACCAAATAACGAATTAGAACAATAACATTGGAGTTTACTTCTTTACATACCTATTTAGATTTTTGCTTTTCTAATCAAGAAACAGTAACAGATTCGATGATAAGAGAAGCCAAAAAGCAATATAGGAAGCTTTATCTAGCTAAGTACAATGCAAGGTATCGAGAGAAGCACATTCAAATTACATTTCGTATTTCTAAAAAGCAGTACAAAGAGTTTGAAAAATTAGCAAAGAAAAATAATCTAAAATTTTCTTTTTATATAAAACAGTTCATTCTGAAAAATCAAAACAAGAACTCCTCTTTTGATTTAAAAATGCTCAGGCTTTTACTATTACAAACTATTGATATCACTGAAGAAGCCATAGAGGAAGGTGAAAAGACGGACTCTTCTACTCTCCTATTTCTACTGAAAAAAATGCACAAACTCATCACATGATTGTAAAAGCCATCTCACATAAAAGCATCAAAAAAGCATCAATTAAAAAACTCATTACCTATGTTTTTAATCCTGATAAAATGAAAGGTACTCAAAAGGGAAGTGAACCCCTTATCGTTAAACAATTCATTCGTGGTTATGATAAAAACAAGTGGGCAAGTGCTTTTAAAAAAAATGATAACGCTAGAACCTTTCAACATTCTCGCCGAACGGTTTTAAGGCACGAAATAATAAGTTTTGCTCCTGAAAGCTCTCAGTATCTCACAAGAGAAAAATTAAAAGTATTAGCTAAGTATTATTTAAAATACCGTTCACATCATTCTATGGGAGTAGCCACCGTTCATTACGATAAGTCGCCCCATATCCATTTTATAATATCAGGCGTTTCTATTGACGGAAATTCAACTCGTATTTCTCGTAAAGAATTCAAGGCATTTAAGATTAAATTACAGGAATTTCAAGAACAAGAATTTCCTGAATTATCGGATTCAATCGTCGATCATTCCAAAAAAAAACCTCAGCCTTAAATTAACTTTTCAGGAAGAACGAATGAAAGATAAAGGCGTAATTTCTGAAAAAGAAAAACTCTCAAATAGAGTAAAACAAATTGCTAAAAGCTGTAAAAGTTTAAATGAATTAGCCTCTAAACTTGAATCGAAATCCCTAGAACCATACTATAGAAATAGAAAACTCACGGGTGTTTGGTTGGGTAATCGCAAATATCGCCTCACAACACTTGGTGTAGGGAAAAAGCATCTTAAAGAATTAACTAGGGAACAAAGACGTTTAGATGAGCTGCAATCACGTGAAAAAGGGTATCACAGAGATTTAGAACTGGAACAATAGTAACTAAATTATCTATCCAGTTCTTGGGAGATGTCTTTAGAAATCAATAATTCCCATTGCTTTGTAAGCACATAGGTTCTAGATTTTCTAGATTCATTTTCAATTTGAATAAATCCATCATCTATCCATTTTTTAACAAGAGCATACGTACTCCTATTTTTTAGTCCCAAATGTGTTGCAATTTCTTGAATTGAAACCTCTTTATTTTTGATGAATAATGACAATGTTTGTTTTTGATGCGGACGTAATTCTCGTAATTTTTCCGTTTGAAAGGGAATTGGTCTGTCTTGATTTAACTCTTTTAACCGTTGTGCTTTTTGACGTACACTTCTAAATGAAATAGCCATTCCTTCTAAAAAGTAATCTAAGAAATGTGTTATGTCTGCCTGAGCACGTCCACCATAGTAATTATGACTATTGCCAATAGTTAGTGCTTTGTAGTAACCTTGTAAATTTTTCGCATAATACTCTTCCAAAGAATACATGCCTTTCATTCCATAACCCATTTTATGAAGTATAAATGTCGTAAGTAATCTAGCCGTTCTACCATTTCCATCATAATAAGGATGTATAGTCGCAAACTGATAATGAAATAATCCAGCTACTATTGGTGCTGGAATTTCATTTTCTGACATCATTTTATGAGTCCAATCAATCAAATTATTCATCAGTATAGATACATCTTTAGCCTCGGGTGGCATATACACAATATCTCCTGTAGCTCCATTTCGAATTACATTTTGTCCATCTCTATAGGGGGTCCCTTTTTTGAAACCTTTCCATACCAACCCATGAATGCTTTGAATTAGTTTTTTAGAAATTTCTATATCTAATTTTAATTTATCTTCAAGGTATTCTAATGCTCGGAAGTAATTTTTAACCTCTCGCTCATCTCTTTCTCTACCTGGAAATCCACTTTTATTATCTTTAACTACTTTTTGAACTTCTGCTTGTGTTAAAGCATTCCCTTCTATTTGAGTAGAGTAATGTGTAGATTGTAATCGAGCGGTTTCCCGAAGAGATGCAATTAAATTCGCTGTTACAGGGAGAATGGTAATGGCTTCTTTATGTCTCTCAATTTCTAATAGTTGTTTCGTAAGATAGGCTGTTATGTGATAATTTGGGTTGAATTTCATATACCAAATATAACATAATTGTATTTAAAAAGCAATTAACATGTAATTAAAATGCAAATAAAATGTATTTAAAATTATTGTTTAAGTATTCTATTTCTTACACCAATCCTATTTGAAAGTTAATCACCAAAAGTTTCTTTTCGTTTTTAGGGATTCCAAAGGTCTCCTTTGGCAAGATAGCAAGTTATGTAAAATGGCAATGAAGTGAATGTTTGTAGTAACTTGCAATCTTGCCTCGATGTCTTAAAAGTAAAACGACTTGAGACATCGTGAGCCAAAAATGTCTTCAAATGCTAAATGATAAAGCAGATGAGGACATTTTTACCCACCATTAAAAAAATATTTATTTTTTCAAAAAGGTTTCTATACCAGTATCTTCAATATATTCACCAGTTCCTGTATCATAATCAATAGTTAAGAGTTCATTATTGATATAGAACCCTGTAGTTCCATATCGATCTGTCAAAACTCCTCTTACATTAGAAAAAATGTAAGTTCCATGAATATTATCTCCGTATTCACTATCAAGATAATTATAATCTAATTCACTCGTAAAAGTAATAGTTCTTCTAGATGATGTATCTCCAGTTCCAACCCAACTTGTCCCATTTATGGATGACAATACTTTTATGTCATCATCTTTATTGCAAGAAAGGATTAAAAGAGTGATAAATATAAATGGTAAAAATAATGTTGCTTTTTTCATTGTTATTAATTCTTGAAGATTAATTTTTAGATTTTTCAATTTCTTTTTTAATCATTTTCATTTCGTCAACATCTATATGTCTCCATGCCGTTTTAATGGCTTCTTGATAATATTGCTCCAGAGCTTTCGCTACTGGGTTATAAATACCAATATCAGCTAATAATTCGCCAGAGGTAGGTCTTCGTGGAAAGGTTTCGTATCCTTTACATACGATTTCTTTACGTGGGAGTGACACTGTTTTTTTCCAAAATTTTTCTCCTGTAAAAGGATCTGTTGCTTCTATAATAATATTTCCAAAATGGTAAAAGGTACCACTAGCGGTATAGTAGGAAAAATCTTGTGCGCTTTTATTTAAAATCTTTCCCCAATTAGTTTTAGAACCTCTATGCAATTCTATTGCTCCTTCTTCTTTTAAGCTAATTCTAATCTCGAGAGCAATATCAGAATTCTTTTTATCCCCATAGACCATTTCATCTCTTGATTTAAAAGGACCACGTAGTGAGAATCCTTTAGCTATCAACATTTCTTCAAAATCATCAGCCATATTTTCAATAAAAGTTGAATACGGTGGCACTAATTTATTTGAGCCATCATCGGCAAAAACAGGATTAACAAGTGCAATGGTAATTTCTGCACTTCTTGGATTAGCACGCTCTGGAGGTGTGTAATCAAAATTAGGATTATACTTAGGGACTTTTGTAACTACTTTACTTGAAGAGCCACAACTAATGACTAAAAGTAAACTAAGTGCAAATAGTAAATTTTTCATATTTATTTGTTTTTAAATTATTAACAGAACAAATATAATCTATTTTTTAACATACAGAACATAAATGTTCTGTATTATTTTTAATGAATTATCTAGCTTCACTTTCTCTAAGAAAAGTGATGTATGCAAACTACTAAGACAGAAATAGATTTTATTAATAAGTTAGGAAAGCGAATAGTATCCCTTAGAAAAGATCGAGATTTAAAGCAAATTGATTTGGCAATTAAAATCAACATTGAAGATTCAGCTTTAAGAAGAATTGAAAGCGGAAGGACAAACCCAACATTAAAGACCTTGCTTAGGATTGCTGAAGGATTGGAGGTATCAATTAATGAGTTATTTATGCTGTAAAATTATTTTATAAAAAAGTTTACTTACATAATACCTTAATTATCTATTTATTACGATTCGTAACAATATCATTACTGTTCTGATAGTCTTTCAAGTTTGAAATGTCACTACTTTGAATACCTTTATGAGCTTACTAAAAGTTTACTCCCAATGAATTATAAAAAATCCAATAATAATTCTTATTTTTATATCAAATTGCAAATGGAAGAATTGTCCCTTGCGAGTTTCCATTATATTAATAAATTGTTAAAAATTCACTTTTAAGTGAATTTTATTTTGTAATTCACTTATAAATGAATATATTTGTTGAAGTATTTAGCGATGAAGGAAGTAAAGTTACCTTTTATACTGTTCGTAAAGAGGATGCTAAAATTTCTGAAACCGAAGATTTTTTCAGAAGAGTTAGTGAAAAAACCGAGTGCCAAGAAGATGTTTTTAAATTGGTTCACTTACTTTCTAATCAGATTGCAAACTTATATGGAGCACATGAAAAATATTTTAACAGACAAGAAAGAAAGGCAACAGCTTTACCGCCCAAAAAATATCGTTCATTTAAAAATGAAAAAGCGATAAGCTTCTCTTACTCTCCTTTGCGATTGTATACTTTAAAAGTTTCCGAATCGATTGTTGTATTGTTTAACGGAGGCCTTAAACTAACAGAAGGCAGAGCACAAGATGATCCAAATGTCAGTATGTATTTTCATGAAGCAAATGAGTATGCAACGAGAATTATTCAAGCAATAAATGAAGGTATGATTTGCGTAAATAGAAAAAGTATATTAGACTTTCAAGGAAATAAAATAATCACATTATAAAAATATTAAATATGGTAAACGATTTTTTCAAAAAATTAATTGAAGAAACTCCAAGAGATGTACAAATATTTGTAGATAAGTATGAAGAAATCTCAATGAGGATTCATCAATTATTAAAATCAAAAGGGATGAGTCAAAAAGATTTGGCTCAGCGCTTAGGAAAAAGACCATCAGAAATTAGCAAATGGCTTAATGAGGGGCATAACCTTACATTGAAAACCATTACAAAAATAGAGGCTGTTTTAGGGGAAGATATTATCAATATTCCTCTAAGACGGTCTTTTAATGTGTTTGAAGAGCAAGATGCTATTAGTGGAAAAATGAGTTTTACAGTTTATAAGAATAAGAGTTCTAATATGGATAATTTTGAGATGACAGAGTTAACTCCTCAAATCTTAAGAAAAATAGCATAAACACCAGTTATGACAAAAGGAAAATTTGATCCATTAAAGCTTGATATTATTGAATTTAAAATTGTCAATGGGAATATTAATGCCCCATATGAGTTTGATAATAATCTCATAGATAATTATGAGACAAGTATGGCCTTTGGCTCTTCATTTAACGTAGAAAAGAAGATAGTCAAAGCAAAAATGGGGTTTGAAATTGAAACTAAAAGTACTTCTAATCAAAAAGAAGCTACCGTTATTTTTGATTTTGTTTATCTATTTAAGGTTGATAATTTAGATGAATTATTTACAGACGATACAAATCCTGAGGACTTAAAACGGATGCTTACAGCTATTGCTGCAATTTCGTTTTCGACTTCTAGAGGAGTACTAATTGCGAGACTACAAGGGACGGTGATGAAAGAGTATATTTTACCAATAATTGACCCCGGAAGGTTGTTAGATGAGTGGATTAATGAGAAGAAGGAAGAAGAAAAGAAAGATAATATGAAATAAAAAAAGCCAAGTAGTTAAAGGAAAGTACTACAAGGCTCTTAGTATAATCGATGTATTTACATCTCTTAATGCAATTCGAAGATAGTAAAATTATCGATATCTAAGTTATAAGAACTAATCTTTCCGTATTTTTTAACTAAAATTTCTGATTTAGTATGAGTTATACTACAGGTCAAAAATGTCCAACAAGTGGAGTGTACAAGTGTTCTAGACATCCGTCTAACACTATTCCATTATCTGAAGGGGAAACTTTTCCTCCTTGCAGTTGGGATGGCGGACATGGCGCAACTTGGATATTGGTAAGAAGAGCATAATCTTACTTCAGTATTAAAAAAAGTATCGGTGAACAATAGTATCCGATACTTTTTCTCTATAAAACTTATCTTAATTGTAAAGAAAACTCTAATAAATCTTCATAGTCTCAATATTTGCTTTTCACAATGCTTAAATATACCTATCTCGAACTTTTCTTTATGTAGTAACCCCCAAATTAAGACAGTTTATAAGTACTCAAATATATACTCACATTGTAAATACGGCATCAGAAATATGACCTAGTAAAGCAAATCAGGACTTCTGCGATAATGAATTGGCTTGGTTATTCAACATCAGAGAAGTACAATATATGGCTGGACATCGCTATATTTCTTCTACTGAACGGTATGTGCAGGATGACCTTGAGAATCTACATGAGATGATTGAAAGTTTTCATCCCATAGGTTGATAACGTATTTCAATATGAGGGGAAACCGTATCTTTTATCCCCTAATAATTATTAAATTTATCATATAACGTATATAATAAAAATAGATAATCACATGCCTATACTACAAGATATAATTAAATGGATTGAAGATAAACCCCAATTTTGGCAAGAAGCAGTTAATCGAATAATTAGAAACAAAAATCTAGCTGAAGACGATATAGATGACTTGGTTGAAATAAACAAAGCCCATCAAGGAATTTCAGATGTCGAGATAGAAAATGTTGACCTTGAAGAACTAAAAGAATTGGTTTCCAGTTCTGACATAGAAGAAAGCATCACCTTATTTAAAATCTGCAATACCGAAAATATTAATGCTTTAAAAGACAATGAAGAACTTGAATTTGCTCCTAATGGCTTAACCGTAGTTTATGGTGATAATGGTGCAGGAAAATCAAGTTATGTTAGTGTCCTAAAGCATATCTGTAATACAAGGGGTGTTAGACCAGCAATAAATTCAAATCTATTTATTGAAGGAAGTGATGCTAGAAGTCAAACAGCAGAATTAGAATATATCACAGAAAGTGGTGGGTCTGGTTCGGCAGTTTGGAAAGATGGAGAACTAAATAATCACACCTTACAAGCAGTTGATGTTTTTGACACCTACAGTGCAAACCATTATATCGAAGATGAAGATGAAATTGCTTTCATCCCTTCAGGGCTGACTGTTCTTGAAAAATTAGCTCAATGTTGTAAGGATGTAGAGTTTAAAATTAATAAAGACAAGGAAGACCTTGTTTCTGATATTTTTGATTATAGTTTTCTTATTGATGAATATGAAACGGAAGTTGCAAAGTTTCTTACTGGATTAGATAAAGAGACAAAGGTTGAAGACCTAAAAAAACATACTAATCATACTGAAGAATCAGAAAAGAGAATACAAGAACTTGAAGCCGAAATTGTAAAACTAAAAGCTACAGACCCACAAAGAGTAATAAAAGAGAATACTAATAAAGTAAAACGAATTGATGTTCTGAAGGAGAAACTTTCAGGTTTAGAGACTAATTTTTCTGAAGAAGCACTCAAGCAAACAAAAACAATTATTAATAATTTTGTTACTTCATTTGAAGCTTCAAAAGTGGCATCTGAAAAAGCATTTTCAAATTTACCTATTGAAGATGTCGGTAATGAACAATGGAAGACCTTATGGGAAAGTGCAAGAAAGTTTTATGACCATTCGTTTGGAGAAGGTGTTTTTCCAAGTGTGAATGAAGGAGATAATTGCCCATTATGTCTTCAAGATTTGGATGAGATTGCAAGACAACGATTTACAAATTTTGAGATCTTTGTAAAGGCAGATTTACAACAACAATTAGATTTGACTACAACAAAATTTGACGATGAAAAAGAATTTTTTGATGATTTTGATTTTGATTTGGATGAATACGCTCCCACGTTGGAAGAATTGGAAGAAACCCATGAAGGATTTGGTGAGAAGTTAGAAAGTTATATTACAATATTGGAAGTAGAACAAGCAAAAATTGTAAAGCTATTTGAAAAACCAAAAACTGTAGAAGTTATTGAAACTGTCAATTTTGAAGAAACTCCAATTTCTATAATTAATGAAATTCGGAAAGCACTAACTAATGAAAATGAAAAATTAAATAAGGTCACAATAAAAGATGAGCTAAAACCATTAGAAGAAGAGTATCGAAATTTAGTAGCCGTCAAGAACCTACAAAAACACGAACAAAAACTTATCGATGAAATCGCTAGAAAGAAAAAGATAAGTTCACTTAAAAAATGTGTTGGCACTTGTGGAACAAGAAGTATTACGCTCTGTAGTAATGGTATTACCGATAACTATGTTACTAATAATCTAAAAGATAATTTCAAGGATGAATTAAGAAAACTTGGTTTTAAAGAGATTAATGTAGTTGCAGGAACTAAAGGTGTTAGAGGTAAACAATATCATTATCTACAATTGGATACATCTTATGGAGTAAGCGTCAGTTTAAAAGAAATATTAAGTGAAGGAGAGCACAGATGTATCTCACTTGCTACGTTCTTTTCAGAATTGTCTATTTCAGAGCATAAGTCTGCAATAATTTTTGATGACCCTGTTTCTTCTCTTGACCATCGATGGCGAAATAGAATATCAAAAAGAATTATAGAAGAATCTAAAGAACGTCAAGTAATAGTATTTACTCACGATATTACTTTTTTAATGATGCTTCAAGAAGTAGCTAATAAAGAAAACTGCGATATAGATATTAAGAGTCTAACAAGAAAGAAAACAGAAACTGGAATTCTCGCAAAGAATCCACCTTGGGATGCACTAACAGTTAAAAAAAGAATAGGGATACTTAATGCGGAGCATCAAGTTTTAGATAAAATTGAGCGTAATGAGACCGAAGAAATCTATCGAGAAAACGTAAAACCATTTTATGGGAAATTAAGAGAAACTTGGGAAAGACTAGTTGAAGAAGTAGTCCTAAATGGAACAGTGCAACGTTTCGGTAGAGCTATTGAAACAAAAAAACTAAAGAAAGTCATTGATTTAGATGAAGATGATTATAAAATGATTGAAGATAATATGTCTAGATGCTCAACAATGTTTTTAGGTCATGATAGTGCCGGTACATTAATAGAAAGTATGCCAGATGCTGAAGAAGTTAAAGCAGATTTGAAAATCTTAATCGACTATACGGCTCAGCTTCGTCCAAGAAGAAGTTAATTTATGTTTAAAAAGTAATCTTAATGAAAAAACAGTTACCAAAACCTGAAAATTGGCAAGATTTTGAATCTTTATGTAAAAAACTTTGGAGTGCAGTATGGGAAGTTCCTAATAAAATAAAGAAAAATGGTAGAGCTGGTCAAATACAGCATGGTGTAGATGTTTATGCTATTCCTAAAAATGAAAAAAATTATTGGGGAATTCAGTGTAAAGGTAAAGATGAATATACTAAATCAAAACTTACGAAGAAGGAAATAGATTTAGAGATTGAGAAAGCTAAAAAATTTACTCCAAAACTTGATGTATTCATTTTTGCTACAACTTCTAATAAAGATAGTCAGATAGAGGAGTATATTAGAATTAAAGATGTAGAAAATAAAGCAAAAAATAGTTTTGAAATTTTACTTTTTTGTTGGGAGGATATTGTTGACTTAATTGAAGAAAATAGAGATGTTTATAATTTTTATATGCACTCGAATAAATATAAATCAGATTACAATTTTGAAGTCTTTGTATCTGAATTAGAAAACAAAGAAGTTCTGTTAGAACCTGAATTTTACAGAACAACAATTAACTACAAGCTTAAAAGTCATTCATATAATCCTCGAATTGGAAGAAGTTCAAACGGGATATTAGATTTAACAACTTTTGGAAGTTTTAATAAAAAAAAGATAAGTTTATCTTATTGTCAATTCAGATTAATTTTAATTAATACTGGTAATACGGCAATTGATAATTGGAAAGTGAATTTCAAGCTTGAAGGAGAATGTGATTTTTTTGGAAATTATAATAAAGGAAATAAAAGGAATGATTATGGAATAAGTAATATAGCTTCTCCTGGGTCACAAAAATCCTATGATGAATTATGTTTTTCTAAAAAAGCATTAATACCTCTAATTCAAAAAGATAATATAGATTTTAATTTATGGGTTTTACCATTACCTAAAGAGTGTAGTATAGTTTTACATTGGGAAATTTTAGCAAGAGATTTTAACAAAAAGGGGCGTTTAAAGATTAATATTCAACCAAAAATCGAACCACGTATTTTAGTTTCAGAAGTAGAATATCAATATGACATTAAGGAAAGTAAAACTAAGATTGAAGAAAAAGTAATTTACAAGTAACTATTTTTATGATTATCATAGATACCTTAATGAACTTATTAAGCTAGGTATTCTTATTAAGCTAGGCGGAAAAGAAAGGTACTCGTTATGAGATAAAACATTAGAATGTCCGATATCTGACTGATATAGATAATAAATGTCCTAAATAATATAGAAAGAAATAATTAATATGAATATTAGAAGCTTAACACCAGAAGAAAAATTAGGTGAAAATTATACAAAACATGAGGTGTTCAAAAAACTAGATAGTTACATTAATTTCTATGAATCTCTTTCATTTGGAATTATGAATTGGTTGTCTGGAGCTACATTATCATTTATCAATATTGACACCTATGCTTACTCATCTATTCAAGGAACTCTAGAATAAATAAAAATTATTTTACAGAAGGGGCGCATTAATGATTCGTATGCATTATTGAGAAAATATTTTGATGTTACCTTAATTAATGTGTACACTAATTTATATATAAAAAACAACCACAGCATAGATAATATTGTTGTAGGTCAAATTAATAATTGGGTTAAGGGAAAAGAGACGATTCCTGAATACAGAATTATTTCTAAATATATTAAAGAAGATGATAGTTTAAGTTCAGTAACATCTCTTCTACAGAAAGACAATAGATATAAAGAAATTCGTGATAGATGTAATGATCATACTCATTATAACTTCTACCATAATTTACTCGATAATGATAATGAAATTTACCTCAAGGATAAAATTGAAAAACTAGATGTTTTATTAAAAGATCTAAACAATATATTTGTTCAACATTTCGCTTATATTTTTACAATTAATGAGCACTACTTAATGTCTAGTGATTATTCTGATTATATGGATGTTGGAATGACACCTCCTGATGATTGCCAATACTGGGTAGCTCCTTCAATACAGGAAATATTTAATAAAGAAATAAAACTCTTAAGACCAGATATCGCGGAAGTAATGAAATCAGAAACAGCTATGAAATTAGAATAATATTTCTAATAAAAAATCATTCAATATTGGATGGTTTTTCTTTTTCAGGTTTTGTACAAACTACGTTTAAAATATAAACAATACTTTTTTCAGCTTTATAAATTAATTTATAATCTCTTACAATAATCCTTCTGTATTCAGGGGAGATTTCATCGCTTTGAAATTGGTCAACAAAAATAACGCCTTTAGAGGCGTCAATAATATCTTTACGTACAATTTTTCTTGCAGAAGCAATTTTGGAGTATCTGTAATCTAAAATAGCATTTAAGGCTTCTCGTGCTTGGAGAGTCCAAACAACTTTACTTACTTTTACTTTCATCCACTATTGTTCTTTTTCAAACTCTTCTACAGAAATATAATCTCCTTTTTCTATTTGCTTTTCAGCTACAGTTAAAGCCATTTTATATTCCTTACGAGACATCGGTGAGCCGTCAGGATGAAAAGCTACAGTTTCATTTTTAAAATAACCTTCATAAAGTGCATCAACCATACGTAAAAAACGTTCGTCTACAGTATTAATGGATTGTACCCATTTTTCTCTTAATTCTAGCGCTCCCATAATAATGAAGTATTTATAGAAACAAAGATACATAAATCATTCCAATTTTAAATAATCATTAAAAATATTAGGTCAATTTTTACCAATTATTTAACTTTGAGACAACGCTATTGGATGTTTCAAATTACAAATTAAATCGATGCCAAATTTAAGGTTAGTATACTCAAAATGAAGGTGAAAGCTCCAAAAAAACACGGGTAGTATCTATCCCTTAGGGGGCTTTCTGATCTCTAACTTTTTCTAATTCATCAAGTCTATTTTTCATTTTTAATTGAAGTTGTTCTTCCAACCTATGTTTTTCTAAAAAATTATCAATTACTGCTTCTAACAGCTTTTTATCATAATCTTCTAGCTTGTCTAAGCTAGATAATTTTTCCTTGAGGGATAATTCCTTAGTATCAGTAGGCATTAACAATTCTGTTGCAGGAATTTCAAGTGCATTAGCTATTTTCTCAAGAGTCCCTAGTCCTGGATCAACTTTGCCATTTTCAACTCTACTCAATGTAGTTTGAAGTATACCCATTCTTTCAGCTAGTTCACTTTGTGATATTTTTTTGATTGCCCGAATTCGCTTTATATTGCCACAAAATACTTTTTGTAAGTTTGCCATAAATTTTGTTTTAACTTAAATCAAAAGTAATAATAAAATTTTAAATAATTTACTTTATAGCATATTATATTTGTTATTATAATATTTAAAGCATATATTTGTACTAATTATGCTATATAATAATATAAATATTCAACCGCTCAAGGAAATATATTCAGAAAACCAACTTCTGTTTCTACGAGAGCGCTTACTTTTCTTTGCTACGATGGAGTATGAACGTTATTTAATGTCCAACAGATGCCAAACGCAATAATCTATACTCGCGTCTCAACAGATGAACAGGCGAATAAAGGATTTAGCCTGCCACACCAAAAAAGTGTATTAGAACTCTATTGTCAGCATAAAGATATAAACATACTTCGTCATTTCCAAGAAGACTATTCCGCAAAGAATTTCAACAGACCTACTTTTAATGAAATACTTTCCTATATAAAAGTAAACCGTAAAAGCATTGATTATTTATTATTCACAAGATGGGATCGATTTAGTAGAAATCAAGAAGAAGCCTATCGAATTATACGAGAATTCAAGAATCTTGGTATTGAGGTAAATGCAATTGAACAACCTTTAGATCTTTCTCAACCAGATTCAAAAGTAATGCTAGCCGTATATTTAGTGATTCCTGAAGTAGAAAATGATAAAAACAGCATACGAACCAAAGAAGGAATGCGAAGAGCAATGAAAGAGGGGTGTTTTGTTGGATTGGCACCTTTTGGCTATCAAAATCATCGCAATGAACAAGGGAAGTCCACTTTGGCAATTCGACAGGAGATGGCCCCAATTATCAAACGCGCATTTATTGATTATTCCAAAGGAGTACTCTCTGCGGAAGAGATTCGTAAAAAATATTATCATCAGGGGTTAAAAATTACCAAACAGACTATGCTTAATTTACTAAGAAACCCTATCTACTGTGGTAAAATTCTTATAAAAGAATGGAAGAAGGAAGATGAGATGATTGTAAATGGTATCCACCCTCCTATTATTGATGATACTACTTTTGATGCTGTACAACGGATTTTGAATGGAAAACACCGACTAAAGATTCACAAGTATTCAGAAATCGATGAGCATTTACCCCTTAGAGGTTATTTAAAATGTATTAAATGTGGTAGAGCACTCACAGGAAGTGCCTCAAGGGGAGGAAGTGGAATTAGACATTTTTACTACCATTGCCAACCTAAATGCAAAGAACGTTTTAGAGCTGAAAATGCAAATGAATTATTCGAGAAACTTCTGAGTGAATTTGTTATTAAAGAAGATGTGTTGGTTATGTATAAGGAAATCCTAAATAGCACCTTTAACGGTGAGCGTAAAAACAGGAAGATACGGTCTCAACAAATACGAAATGAGATAGATAAATTGGCTACTCGCATGGAGTCAATTGAAGATAAGTTTTTCGATAATATTATTGAGCCAAGTACATACAATGCAATGAAACGCAAAACACAGAAAAAAATCAACGATTTAAAAGTAGAATTAGAAAGTATTCAAAATTTAGGGAAAAACTTAGAGGAATACTTGAAGTCTGGTATTTCATTCTTACACGGGGTTGATAAACTTTACAAAAGTTCACCTGCAAACATCAAAAAAAAGATTATTGGTTCGATATTCCCTGAAAAATTAGTATTTTCAAAAAATAAGTATCGAACGGAATCTTTGAATGAGTTTATTGCTCTCATCCTTAGTAAACATAAGCCTTTCAGGCTTTTAAAAATAAAAACACCTTACCAAAATGGCAAGGTGTCTACGAAAGCTCCCCCTCTTGGACTCGAACCAAGGACCCTCTGATTAACAGTCAGATGCTCTAACCAACTGAGCTAAGGAGGAATTTATTCTCTTTTGCGAGTGCAAATATACAAGGTTTTATACTTTTTGCAAG
>Ga0209345_10001029_pt1 | contig 35295 bp, 29 predicted proteins | sample Cruoilmetagenom7_FD_187294 | JGI IMG/M metagenome (GOLD analysis project Ga0209345, IMG submission 187294) | Oil polluted marine microbial communities from Coal Oil Point, Santa Barbara, California, USA - Sample 7 (SPAdes) (version 2) | ecosystem: Environmental > Aquatic > Marine > Oil seeps ...
AAGGTCAGAATCCGCACCGAGTATCTGAAAGCCAGTATCCGTGCGAAAGTTGAGCATCCGTTCCGGATCATCAAGTGCCAGTTTGGTTTTGTAAAAGCCCGCTACCGTGGCCTGAAGAAAAACGACAACAAGCTGGCCATGCTGTTCGCACTGGCCAATGTTGTGCGGGTGGACCAGATGTTGAGGGCGCAGGGTTAATCCGTCTGTACTGCCTGCAAAGGTGGTTGCAGCTGGTTACAAAAGGTTAAAAGTGTTGAATTTCCGCCGCTGAGGCAGTGACAACGACATTTCAGAGCCTTGGATCGGACTTATTCGTAGCTGCCCTAGTGTTGAGACTTAACTGCTGCCGTAACCACGCCAACATCAGCCCCTGCAGCTCGTTTGCGATCTCGGGCTTGGACAGGTAATCCATCGCCATGCCCTGCTGGGTATCCATGCGGGCGATCACGGCGTCATCCATCGCCTTGGGGAAGTCGCCATTCATGACCGCAGCGTCGGTGTTGTGGCGGATCTGGTCCATCACGCTTTCGTTCTCGGTTAGCTTGCTGGCCAGACCCTGTACGAAGTCGAGTTTGTCGCCATCGGTGGTTTCGGTGCCGAACAGTTCGTTCATCTTCTCGACGATGTGTGACAGCAGATCGTATTCGCCTTCCTTCGGCTTGCCGGTGCCTACGGCGGTGGTGCCAGTGATGTATTGGCCTTCGCCATCCTTCAGCTTCAGGTCCTGAGTGCGCTTCTGCTTCAAGTTGTAATGGCTCAGTGCCACGGCGGTGAGATCGATTTCATCCTCTTCAATCACTTCCTGACGCAGCAACGGCAGCAGGTGGCGGCTGTAGACGTTGAGCTGTTCCAGTGCCGGGTCTTCAAACGGGGTGATCTGGCTGATGAACTCGTAAAAGCGGATATAGCTGTTCACGTCTTTCTTGAACAGATCCAGGCTGTCGCGGGTTTCCTCTGCGGCTTTCACCGAGCGTTCGGCATTGGCCCGTTCGCTGTCGCTGCCGGATTCGATCAAGCGCTTGAGCTGGATGCGGGCATCGCGCAGCACTTCGTTGGCGTGGCGATAACGCTGGATAAAGCGATCCACGGCCGGTTTGATGTAGCCGGTCAGTGCCTCGGCACCGCGTTTGGGATCAAAATAGGCGTCGGCAAAGGCTTCCACTTCATGCCACTGGAGGATGCTGTTTTCCAGCAGCTTGTGCTGCAGGTCGTAGACCAGGTTCGGGTTCGAGGTCTGGTCGAGCTGGGCGGTTTCAAAGTATTTCTGGAACTCGGCCAGTACCTCCTGCGGGTCGTTGGTGAAGTCCAGCACATAGGTGGTGTCCTTGCCCGGATAGGTGCGGTTGAGCCGTGACAGGGTCTGGATACAGTCCACGCCGGTCAATTTCTTGTCCACATACATGGCGCAGAGTTTGGGCTGGTCGAAACCGGTCTGGAACTTGTTCGCCACCAGCATCACCTGATAGTCGTCGGTATCGAACGCCTTGCGCATATCACGCCCCTTGAGGTCGGGGTTCATGTTGCGCTCGGTGAAGGGCTCGGGGCCGCTTTCCAGATCGTTGACCTCGCCGGAGAAGGCCACCATCGCTTGTATCCGCTCATAGCCCTGATCACGAACGTATTTATCGAACGCCAGCTTGTAGCGCACCGCTTCCATACGGCTGCCGGTGACCACCATCGCCTTGGCTTCACCCGCCAGCAGGTGCATCACGTTCTCGCGGAAGTGCTCGATGATCACCTGCACCTTCTGACCGATGTTGTGCGGGTGCAGGCGCACCCAGCGTGACAGGCGGGTTTTGGCCTTCTTGCTGTCTACCTCCTGATCGGCTTCCTGCTGCATCGCCAGCTTGTAGGCCAGCGCATAGCTGGTGTAGTTGCGCAGCACATCGAGGATAAAGCCCTCCTCAATCGCCTGGCGCATGGAGTACACATGGAAGGGGTGGGGCGGGTTGTCGTCGCTGATCGGCATGCTCGGGTCTTCGGGGCGACCAAACAGCTCCAGCGTTTTGGCCTTGGGCGTGGCGGTAAAAGCGAAATAGCTGATCTTGTCGGAACCGCCACGGGCCGCCAGGGTGGCGTTCATCACATCTTCGGCGGACAGTTCATCCTCGTCCTTCAGCTGCTCCGCCATCAGTACTTCACGCAGCTGGCGCGCAGTGCTGCCGGTCTGGCTGGAATGGGCTTCGTCGGCAATGACAGCAAAGGTACGGTCCTGCAGGCCGGTGCTTTCCTGTATCGCCCTGAGCACATGGGGGAAGGTCTGGATGGTGACGATGATGATCGGCGTGCCCCGGCTCAGGGCATCGGCCAGCTGGGCCGATTTGCTGCCGTCGCCTTCTTCGCGGTTGATGCGGCTGACCACACCGGATTTGTGCTCGAACTGGGAGATGGTTTCCTGCAACTGGCTGTCCAGCACGGTGCGGTCGGTAATCACGATCACCGAGTTGAATACCTTGTTGCCCTCAGCATCGCACAGACTGGAGGCCTGATGCGCCAGCCAGGCGATGGAGTTCGATTTGCCGGAACCTGCCGAATGTTGAATCAGGTACTTGTGGCCGGTGCCTTCCACACGCACGGTATTGAGCAGAGTCTGTACCACCGCCCACTGGTGGTAGCGCGGAAAGATCATCGTTTCCTTGGTGTGGATATGGCCCAGCTCGTCGAACACCTCTTTCGACTCCAGATGCACAAAACGGTGCAGCAGCTTGAGCCAGTTGTCGGGCTGGAACACCTCGTTCCACAGGTACTTGGTCGCATAGCCATCGGCAGGCTGATCGTTACCGGCGCCGCCCGCCGCCGTGCCCCGGTTGAAGGGCAGGAAGAAGGTATCCTTGCCGGCCAGTTTGGTAGTCATCGCCACCTCAAACTGATTCACCGCAAAATGCACCAGCGCCCCGCGCTTGAACTTCAGCAGCGGCTCGTCCTTGCCGTTGGTTTTCGGCTTGCGATCATAGCGGTACTGCTTCTTGGCGTTCTCCAGACTCTGCTTGAAGCACGACTTCAGTTCCAGCGTGGCTACAGGCAGGCCGTTGACGAACAGGGTCAGGTCGATGCGACCATCATAGCCGTGGGGGCTGTAGATCAGCTCTGGCACCACGCGCAGACGGTTGGCGGCATAGCGCTGCTCCAGCTCGGGGTTGAGGCTGTTGTCGGGCTTGAAGGTGGCAACCTTGAGGCGCACGCCGCGATCTTCGATCTGGTTACGCAGCAGCCAGAGGGTGCCCTTGCGGCTCAGGCTGCGCTCGGCAGCGTTGAGCAGGTGATGCTCCGGTTCGCGTCCATAGATTTTGCAGAACTTGGCCCAGGCATCGGGCTGGGTCTCCTGCACATAGGTGATCAGGTCGTCCGGGTAGAGGGCGCGTTTGCGGTCATACTGGCTCGACTGCCCCACCTGCCAGCCCTGTGCCTGCAGGGCGGCGATGATATCGTTCTGAAATGCCAGTTCGCGGCTGTCAGCCATGACGGTTCCTCTTCCATGTATCGGTTGTTGGTGATGCGGGTTAAGCGTGCGCGACCTCGGCCAGCGACTGGACTGCTGCCAGATAGCTGTTGTCGGCATGCTCCACTTCCCAGACATCATAGCGAGTCTGCATGGTGAGCCAACTGGCGACCGAAGTGCCGGTTGCCTTGGCGATACGCAGCGCCAGCTCCTTGCTGCAGGCCGCATGGCCATTCACGAACAGCGACAGGTGCTTGCGGGAGACTCCCATCGCCTTGGCCGCAGCCGTTACGCTCAGGCCCAGCGGGTCGAGTACGTCAGCCTTGAACACAACACCGGGATGGACCGGCTTGCGGGTACGTTCACTCCGAGTATGAATGTGGGTCATGGCGTAGCTCTCGGCTTTAGGTTCTCGGCTCTCTGTTGCCTGTGTTTGGCTGCCGGCAGGGCGCTCTGCCCGGATTCCGTGTGCCGACACGCCGTAAATCCGTCCCTGGAGGCTCCACGGCGCCATCCATGGCGCCGAGGGTCGGCCCCCGGAACACCGTGCAGGCGCTGATATTTGGGTGCCGCCCTTTGGATGCATCGACTGAATGTCTTGGTTAAACATGGTAGCGCCCGGCTTGCTCGGCGGCCAGAGGTAGATCGGGTTCATCGGATTGGGTGCTGGTGTTTGGCTGCCAGTTGCGTACGTCGATTTTGCCGGTGACGGCGGCTGAGATAAGTGCAGTGCGGCGTTCTTGAAGTAGCACGAGAGCGTGGGAGAGCCTACCTTCGAGCTTGGCGAACGTCTTTGATTGCTCTGATAAATGCTCACAGATATCTCGCTGCTCCGCATGGCTCGGCAAGGCCACGACAAAACTTTTAATCGACTCTTTGGTTATGTTATTGGCTAGTCCCTCAGCACCGTTTATAGCAAGCTCAACTTGTGCCCGTACTGTTTTCGATCCCATTAACATGGTAAAGAATTTCGGATGCACTCCTGCCTCTAGTATCAAACGAAATACTTTGTCAGATAACAGTAGCCGGGGAGGGGTTTTGTCAACGTAGGCGACAGCTCCAATCAAGTCCCTTGAACCACTAGCACGAGACATCAATATGTCGCCCGATTGTACCTCGTACGCTGTATGAGGGGGGATGTGTACTGGTAGCGCCTTATGTTCTGAAGCACGGTATATACCACCGTTCACACAACCCGTTTTCAGAACTCCCCATTCGTCATTTTCAACTGTCCGTGCCTCGCACTCTGGGCTTTTACCCTGCTCCATAAGACGAATGAGATGCCGAGCCTGCACCACTCGCCAATGCTCCGGCACCTGCCCCAGCCACTCTACGCCGGAGTCTTTCATCGGTACATTGGGATCAAGGCCCTTGGTGACGGCATGGGAGATCACAGCCTGCCGTTTTTCCCTCAGCAACTCGATCAGCCGCTGCTGCTTTTCGATCAGCCGGTCGATACGGGCGGTTTCGTGGTCGAGGAAGGCGGCGATGGTGCGTTGTTCAATCAAGCTAGGGCGAGAGCAGGTAAGGTTTCCCATGAACTCCCAGCTGGCTCTGGGCATTTTTGCGCCGTAGGTTGATCCATCAACAATGGATATAAACTCCCTTGTGAGCATCTGGTACTGAAGGTAGCGACTGTCATTATGTAAAGGCCGCAACACGTGGAAATCACCCACTGCTTCCCCTTCAGATTGCGCTAGAAGCACTTTCGCCAAGTAAGGACGTAACTTGCCAAACAAAAGATCACCCGCAATAAACCTGGTCCCATCGCCTTGAAATTCACTATCTGTTACCTGCAACTTACCTGTCCAGCTCTCAATATTTTCCAGACCTAAAGGGTTTCGACGATCAGTAGCTTTCTCCGTTACGATGGGAGCAAGGTACTTTAATCTGACGCCACCCCAATTTGTTGGTAGCTTACCCAACCACTCAACCCCCGAATCCTTATACTCCGGATACGCCTGATATTTACCGCTCATGCCCGATCTCCTTTCAGTGCGTTCAGGGGATAAAAATTCCGACCTGATGGGCGTTTGCTTCGGCTGGAAGTGACCTGACGATGAGCTTTAGGCAGATGTGACAGCAGGGCTGCAGAAATGAAAAACCCGCACGATTTGAGCATACCAACCGGGGAGGGCATAGGCTTGGCGGGTGTATTAACCGGGAAAGAGTAACCCGCCGGTTTGAGGGTGCTGCGGGCAGCATAGCCTTGGCGGGTGTTGTTGTGGAGCATTCTGGCCTGCAAAGCGCGGAAAGTAAACGGTCGAGTAGCCATCACGGGCGTACCTCATTCAATAGGCCCAGCCCCTTTTCGCTGGTACGGTAAGCCTGATGTTTGTGAAACCTCACGGGGCTGGACAGCGCCGCGATCAAGCTTTCCGGTAGCGGAGCAGTTGGCTGTTCTCTATCCTGCTCCAACTTATCCGTATCCGACACCAGCCTATCCGCATCCAGCACCAGCCTGTCCGCATTCCCGCCCAACCTATCCGAATTTGCCTGTGTAAGTATCATTCGACGCCCTCCATGGAGCCAAACGCCTGCTGCCAAAAACTCAGCTTCTGCCAGCCTTCAGGAAACCCCATAGCGCTCTGTTGATGAAGCTTAAGTATGCCTATATGCGTAGCCATTCGCTTCGGCCAGCTAGTGCCAGGCTGAATTCTCGTCATCATATGTGCGAGAACCACCAGATAATTGTATAGCCTTCGATCCGGCTGCAGTTGGGGTTTCTCATTGTCATCATGTTGGTGAATGACCAACGCTGCCCGAAGTTTTTTTATGTAAGGTATCTGCTTGGTGAACTGGCGGTTCCACAGGCGGCTATGATGGGCGCAGGTGTTGCGCACGAGGGTGAGTGCCTCCAATACTTTTTCCGCCAATTCCACGCTGGGCATGCCAAGCAAGTCTGCGACCGGCTTTTTTACATTGTTGCTTTTGGTATCGGCATACCAATGTGAAAGTGCGCCAAAGCTCAAAGTCTCGACCATTGCCCAAGTGGGTGGTAAGAAGGGTTCGCTGTAGGCATTACGATAATGCTTGATGAACTGTTCTTTGCTGCCTTCCAGGTCATTCGCGACCCGATTAAGCTGCCGCAGGTGCTTCTGGGGTGATTTGAAGTGGCTCATGTCCATGTAGGCATGAGCATCTTTAGTATCGAGTGTCAGTGCATTGGCCCAGCACGCACGAGCAGCCACCTCGATGCGCTCCATGGCCTCCAACACCAATAGGCGCAGCTCACGATCAAAGATATAAAGATTCAGTACATCATCGAAACGGGTGCCTTCCAGAAAAGCATGCTCGATATCGGTGCGACTATTGTCTTCAAATGGAATGAAATAGGCGCTGAGCCGATAAAATCCAATGGTGTTCAAGTAACGTTCGACACGCTGCTCATCACCTAATTCAAGGCCACGGGCTGCTAGTTTGATTATCTGATCAGCAACGCTGAGGGGAGGTTTCCGGTAGCGCTTCATATTACTCGCTCCAGAAAAAAGTAACCCCCCGGTTTGAGCATAAATGGCCGAAGCCACCCATAGGCTTGGGGGGTGTTGTTGCATACAATTATGCGTACAAAGCTGGCAGATGTAAACCAAAGGTTTCGGATCACGAATGCACCTCCGCCAGCAGCTTCATGATCTCGCGGCTGACCTTGTCCAGGTCGGCATCGATCTCTTCCAGTGAGCGCGGTGGCTGGTACTGGTAGAAGTGGCGGTTGAACGGGATCTCATAACCGACAATACTCACCTGGCCATCCTGCTCGTCGCATTTGCTCTCGTCGATCCAGGCATCCGGCAAGTGGGGCAGTACTTCGCGGGCAAAGTAATCATGAATATCTTCGCCCAGCGGCACGTTTTCGTTGTCGCGCAGGTCCGGGTTGGGCTCAGGTTCACCCTTTGTCTTGCAGACTTCCGCTTCGTCATCCTGTTCGCCGATCTGCTTGCACAGCAGCTTGAACACGGACGCAGGCAGTTTGATCTCACCCAGCAGCGCAGTGAGCTGCTTCTTGAACTGGGTGCGTGACAGCAGCCGGTCCTGATCGAATCGGTTCAGGGCGTCCAGAATCGCACTCTGCAGGGTACCGTCCAGCTTCTCCCAGGCTTTGTCGGCCTGCAGGGCGGCGATGCGCTCGGCATCTTTCGGGTAGAACGCCAGTTTCAGCGGTCGCTCCACGGTGATGCGGCGGTAGCCGAAATCGGTGGTGTTGAACACCTTGGCGATGCCGGAGGCTGCCAGCTCGGCGCTGTCGTAACGGCTGTAAAGACCGACGATCTTTTCCAGCGCGTCATCGTTGAGCTGCTTGCGCTTGGAACCCAGCGACTTGCGCATGGGGCTGTGCAGGTCGGTGGCGTTGATCAGCAGCACCTTGCCCTTACGCTCTGCCGGTTTGTGGTTGGACAGCACCCAGATATAGGTGGCAATGCCGGTGTTGTAGAACATATCCGTGGGCAGGGCGACGATGGCATCGAGCAGGTCATGCTCCAGCACGTAGCGGCGGATCTCGCTCTCACCGCTACCGGCCCCACCCGTGAACAGGGGGGAACCGTTGAGAATGATGCCGATACGGCCACCGGGGTTGGTTTCGGTTTTGGCGGCCATCTTGCTGATCAGATGCAGCAGGAACAGCAGCGAGCCATCGGACACACGGGGCAGACCCGGACCAAAGCGGCCGTTGAAGCCCTGCAGCTTGTTCTCATCCTTGATTGTCTTCTCCACCTTCTTCCAGTCCACACCGAATGGCGGGTTGGAGAGGCAGTAATCGAAGGTATGCCCGCGCAGCTGGTCGTTGGAGAGGGTGTTGCCCAGCTTGATGTTGTCGATCTCCTGACCCTTGATCAGCATGTCCGCCTTGCAGATGGCGTAGGACTCGGGGTTCAGCTCCTGACCGAAGGTTTTGAGGCTGGCGCGTTCGTTCAGCTCCAGCAGGTACTCCATGCCGCTGGAGAGGAAGCCGCCTGTGCCCGCTGTCGGGTCGTAAATCGTTTTGATGATGCCCGGCTTGGTCAGCGCCTCGTCGTCACCGCTGAACACCAGCGAGGTGGTCAGGCGCACGATATCACGCGGGGTAAAGTGCTCACCGGCGGTATCGTTGGCGCTTTCCGCAAAGCGGCGGATCAGGTCTTCAAACACCAGACCCATCTGGTAGTTGCTCACCGCCTCCGGCGACAGGTCGAAATGGGCGAACTCCTGCACCACACGGTACAGCAGGTCGGCCTCATCCAGCTTGTCGAGACTGCTTTCAAAACTGAAATGCTCGAAGATCTCCCGCGCATCCTTGGAGAAGGCGCGCACGTAGCTGTCCAGGTTGTCAAAGATGTGCGTTTCGCCCAGGTGTGCCAGATCCAGCTTCGAGGTGTTGTAAAACGCCTTGTCGGCGGCGTTGAGCAACAACTTGTGCCGTGCTTCATCCGGCATCGCTTTGCTGCTTTCGGCCAGCGCCAGCACCTTGTCCTTGGTCGGCGCCAGCACGCACTCAAGGCGGCGCAGCACGGTAAACGGCAGGATGATGCGGCCATACTGCGACTGCTTGAAGTCACCGCGCAGCAGATCGGCTACCGACCAGATCAGGCTTGCCAGCGAGGCGGTGGAGGTGTTCATGGAAGCAGGGTCTTTGGGCAACATGCGGCGATCCTTGCAACAGGCCGGGGCGGCCCGCTCGGTTAACGGTTGATTCAATAATGCCTGGCATCATACCAAATTGGGTGGGATGGGGGAGGCATAGACAGGCTTTAGCGTAAAGGGGTGGTGCGTCAGATCTTGTCGTCTGGCAGTGGAGAGGGCTTAAGTTATATGTAGTACCGTAATCAGCTCGCTGGCGACAATAAACCCGCTTCGCGTTACAATGCTGGCCAATTTCGTTTTCTGCACTTAATGGCTACATTTTTTTCTTGTACATGGGTGCGTACATACTCCGGGTTTTGATGAATGTCTAGCGCTGAAAAAGACTTAAAAATCAGTCACATACGGAACTTCTCGATTATCGCCCATATCGACCATGGCAAATCCACCCTGTCCGACCGCATCATCCAGATCTGCGGTGGTCTGAGCGACCGTGAAATGGCGGCTCAGGTTCTCGACTCCATGGATCTTGAGCGTGAGCGCGGCATCACGATCAAGGCGCAGAGCGTTACCCTCGACTACACCGCGAAGGACGGCAATACCTATCAGCTGAACTTCATCGACACCCCCGGGCATGTGGACTTCTCGTATGAAGTGTCACGCTCGCTGTCGGCCTGTGAAGGTGCTTTGCTGGTAGTGGATGCTGCGCAGGGTGTTGAGGCTCAGTCGGTGGCCAACTGCTACACCGCCATCGAGCAAGGTCTGGAAGTGCTGCCGATCCTGAACAAGATGGATCTGCCTCAGGCCGATCCTGACCGTGTGCGGCAGGAGATCGAAGAGGTGATCGGCATTGATGCTACCCATGCGGTCGCCTGTTCGGCCAAGACCGGTCTGGGTGTTGAGGAGGTGCTGGAAGAGCTGGTTCGGGTAATCCCGCCGCCGGAAGGTGACGTGGATGGCCCGTTGCAGGCGCTGATCATCGACTCCTGGTTCGACAACTATCTGGGCGTGGTATCACTGGTGCGCGTGATACACGGTACCCTGCGCAAAAAGGACAAGCTGCTGGTCAAGTCCACCGGTCAGGCGCATCAGGTGGATGCGGTGGGTGTCTTTACCCCGAAACGGAAGGAAACCGATCAGCTGCGTGCCGGCGAGGTCGGTTTTATTGTTGCGGGCATCAAGGATATTCACGGTGCACCTGTAGGCGACACCCTGACGCATTCCAAGACACCGGATGTGCCCAGTCTGCCCGGCTTTCAGAAGGTTCAGCCGCAGGTGTATGCCGGCCTGTTCCCGACCAGTGCCGATGACTATGAAGATTTCCGTGAAGCGCTGGACAAGTTGACCCTGAACGATGCCTCCCTGTTCTTCGAGCCGGAAACCTCCGACGCACTGGGCTTCGGCTTCCGTTGCGGCTTCCTTGGCATGCTGCACATGGAGATCATTCAGGAGCGCCTGGAGCGTGAATATGACCTCGATCTGGTCACAACCGCCCCAACGGTGGTGTACGAGCTGGAGCTGAACAACGGTGACGTGGTTCAGATCGACAGCCCCTCCAAACTGCCGGATCCCTCCACCGTGCGTGAAATGCGCGAGCCGATTGTGCTGGCCAATATTCTGGTGCCGGACGAGCATCTCGGCCAGGTCATTGGTCTGTGTGTGGAAAAGCGCGGGGTGCAGAAAAACATGCACTTTGTCGGCAAGCAGGTTCAGGTCACCTACGAGCTGCCAATGGCGGAAGTGGTGCTGGACTTCTTTGATCGTCTCAAATCGTGCAGCCGTGGCTATGCCTCGCTTGAATATAATTTCCAGCGCTTTGAGGCCGCCAAACTGGTACGCATGGACATCATGATCAATGGCGAGCGTGTGGATGCACTGGCGGTCATTCTGCACAAGGACAATGCGGTGTACCGTGGCCGCATGCTGTGTGAAAAGATGAAAGAGCTGATTCCGCGCCAGATGTTTGATGTGGCGATTCAGGCTGCCATCGGTGGCAAGGTGATCGCGCGTACCACCGTTAAGGCGCTGCGCAAGAATGTGCTGGCCAAGTGTTACGGTGGTGACGTCAGCCGCAAGAAAAAACTGCTGTCCAAGCAGAAAGAAGGTAAAAAGCGCATGAAGCAGGTGGGACGGGTCGAGATTCCTCAGGATGCCTTCCTTGCTGTACTCAAAGTTGACGGCTAGGGCAGGGATATGAATCTGGACTTCTCACTGATACTGGTACTGGTCACACTGTTGACCGGTATTCTGTGGCTGATCGACACATTGATGTTTGCGCCCCGGCGACGGGCGGCACTGGCACAGGCTGAACAGAGTGCCGGTGCGCCACTGCCGGAGGCACAGCAGGTCAGTCTGTTGCGTCAGCCTGGCTGGGCCGACACCTCTCGCTCCATGTTTCCTGTGCTGCTGGTGGTACTGGTGCTGCGCTCGTTCCTGTTTGAGCCGTTTCAGATTCCTTCAGGTTCCATGCTGCCAACATTGAAGATCGGCGACTTCATTCTGGTGAACAAGTTTCATTATGGCCTGCGCCTGCCTGTACTGAATACCCGGTTTGTCAGCAATAATGATCCGCAGCATGGCGATGTAATCGTGTTCCGCTACCCGGAAGACACCAGTATCAACTACATTAAACGGGTAGTCGGTGTGCCGGGCGATGTGATCACCTATCAGGGCAAGACGCTGTTCATTAATGATGAGGCGCAGCCACAAAGCTTGATCGCACGTCTGCCGCCTGCCAACCCGGAGCAGCTGTTGCTGAGTGAAACGCTGGCAGGCGAGCCGCACCGTATTTACCAGGATATCTATCGGCCGGTCATGAACGGTCAGTGGGTGGTGCCGGAAGGGCATTACTTTGTTCTGGGCGACAACCGGGATAACAGCAAGGACAGTCGCTACTGGGGCTTTGTGCCCGAGGAGCTGCTGGTTGGAAAAGCAACCGCTGTATGGATGCATTGGGACAGTTTTTTCAGTCTGCCCGATTTCAGTGATGTTCGTCGCATTAACTAGAGGATGGAAAGATGAACAACGGAGCTACACACTTTCAGCGCGGGGCCTCATTTACCTCGACTCTGGTCGGGTTGATTGTGGCGGGTATTTTCTTTGCAGTGGGGTTCAAGCTGTTCGGCCCCTACTGGGACCATGCTACGATCAACTCGATTGTTTCCAAGGTCAGCGAGGACCCGGATGAGCTGTCCAAGTCGGTGCGCGAAATTCGTCGCGATTTTGACAAGAAATTCCTGATCAACCAGGTATCACTGCCGGAAAAGGATTCTCTGCAGGTACGACTGGAAGAGGGTGTGCTCTATTTTGATCTGGTCTATGAGGTCCGTGTACCGATGTTCTACAACGTTGATGCACTGGTTAAGTTTGAAGAACACTACGAAGCTGTTAAACCTTGATTAAACCTGCTGCTGAACTGGCCCGTAAACTGGGCAACCCCTGTGAAGACCCCGAGCTGTTTGAACTGGCACTGACCCATCGCAGCTGTGGTAAACGCAATAATGAACGGCTGGAGTTTCTCGGCGATGCGATTCTGAGTTTCGTTATCGCCGATGACCTCTATTCGCGCTTTCCTGATGCCCGTGAAGGTCAGATGAGTCGTCTGCGCTCCCGTGTGGTCAAGGGGGAAACGCTGGCCCTTATCGCACGTGAAATGGCGGTCGGTGATTATCTGCGCCTGGGCTCCGGTGAGCTGAAAAGCGGCGGCTTTAGGCGCGACTCCATACTGGCCGACAGCGTCGAGGCCATCATCGGTGCCGTTTATCTTGATCAAGGAGTGGAGGCCGCCAGAGCGTTTATTCTGCACTGGTTTGGGCCGCACCTGGAGCAGCTGGATCTGAATATTACCCTCAAGGATGCCAAGACCCGGCTGCAGGAGTTTTTGCAGTCACGTCGCGCGCAACTGCCTCAGTACGAGCTGGTGTCGGTGGAAGGGGAACCCCATGATCAGACCTTTCATATCCGTTGCGAAATATCATTGCTGGATGTGCCCACCGAAGGGCATGGCAGCAGTCGCCGTCAGGCAGAACAGGAAGCGGCCCGCGCCGCACTGGCGCAACTGGATCAGGAGGCTGGCGCATGAGTGAGTCAACACAGCGTTGTGGTTATGTGGCCATCGTGGGCCGCCCCAATGTAGGAAAATCGACCCTGCTGAACCGCATTCTGGGGCAAAAACTGAGCATTACCTCGCGTAAGCCGCAGACAACCCGGCACCAGATTCTGGGTATCAAGACCGAGGACGATCTGCAGGTGGTGTACGTGGATACACCGGGGCTGCACAAGGATGACAAGGGCAAGGCGCTCAACCGCTTCATGAACCGTACCGCGTCCGAGGCCTTGCGCCATGTGGATCTGGTTGTGTTCATGATTGACCGTACGGCCTGGACCGAAGAGGATCAGCTGGTCCTCGACAAGCTGGAGCATCTGCACTGCCCTGTGATTCTGGCGGTCAACAAGGTGGACCAGCTGAAAGACAAGGAAGCCCTGCTGCCGCAGCTTGAAGAGCTTTCGGCCAAGCGCCACTTTGACGTGATTATCCCGATCTCGGCTGAGAAGGGACACAATGTCGAACGCCTTGAGCATGAAGTTGAATCCCGGATTCCCGAAGGTGTGCACCTGTTTCCGGAAGACCAGATCACGGACCGCAGCTCCCGCTTTGTAGCCGCCGAGTTGGTGCGTGAGAAGCTGATGCGCAATCTGGGTGAAGAAGTGCCCTATGGCACCACGGTCGAGATTGAAGAGTTCAAGCATGATGGTCGTGTACTGCATATCAGTGCGCTGATTCTGGTTGAGCGTGAAGGCCAGAAGCGGATCGTGATCGGTGACAGCGGTGCGGGGATCAAGACCATCGGTCGTGATGCCCGCATGGATATGGAAAAAATGTTTGATACCAAGGTCATGCTCAATCTCTGGGTCAAGGTCAAGCGGGGCTGGTCCGATAATGAACGGGCACTGCAGAGCCTCGGTTACAGGCATGAGTGATGAGCCAGCGGGTCGATGCGGCGGCCGCCTATGTTCTGCACAGCCGGCCCTATCGTGAAACCAGCCTGCTGGTTGATCTGCTGACGCTGGAGCATGGCAAGGTCAGCGTGGTTGCCCGAGGAGCCCGCAAACCGGGCTCTCGCCTGCGTTCCACGCTACAGCCGTTCCAGTCGCTGCAGGTTGGCTGGCAGGGGCGTACCGATCTTAAAACCCTGCGCATGGCCGAGCCGGTCGAATCCCTGCTGATGCTGCAGGGTAAGGCGCTGCTGTGCGGACTGTATCTGAATGAGCTGCTGCAGCGCCTGTTGCGCCCGTTTGACTCTCACCCCCGGCTATTCGTCTACTTCCGTTATGCACTCAACGAGTTACGGCTGGGGCAAGACCTTGAAGGCGCATTGCGCACCTTTGAACGCCAACTGCTTGAGCAGCTGGGGTTTGCGCTGGATACGCGTACACTTCAGCCGGGGCTGAGCTATCGCCTGGATCCGGAGCGGGGGCTGATCGTCTGTAATCGGGCGGATGCCTATCCGGCCGAACACCTGCAGGCCATTGCCGAAGACCATTATGATGATCCCGCTGTCCGGCGCAGTGCCAAGCGCCTGATGCGGAACCGACTTACACCACTATTGGGAGACAGGCCTCTGCGCAGTCGCGAGCTGTTTCTCAAGCGCAAGGGAGTACAAGATGACCGAGCCTGATCGCCTGTTGCTGGGCATTAACATTGATCACATTGCCACGCTGCGTCAGGCGCGCGGTACCCGCTACCCCGATCCGGTGCAGGCGGCGGCACTGGCGGAGGAGGCCGGAGCTGACGGCATTACCGTGCACCTGCGTGAAGATCGGCGCCATATTCAGGACCGTGATATCCACCTGCTGGCGCAGACCCTGCAAACCCGCATGAACCTGGAAATGGCACTGACCGAAGAGATGATGCAGCTTGCCGAAGCGGTTCGTCCGGCCCATGTCTGTCTGGTGCCTGAAAAGCGTGAAGAGCTGACGACCGAGGGTGGACTGGATGTGCTCGGGCAGGAATCCCAGATCCGTGCGGCGTGCATGCGTCTGGCCGATGCGGGCTGCGAAGTCTCTCTGTTTATCGATCCTGACCCGGCGCAGATTGATGCCGCCGTACGCTGCGGTGCGCCGGTCATTGAACTGCACACCGGCAACTATGCCGATGCGGAAACCATCGTTGAGCGCAGTGAAGAGCTGGAGCGCCTGAAAACCGCTGCACGTCATGCCTGGCAGCAGGGGCTGGTGATCAATGCAGGGCACGGGCTGCATTATCACAACGTGGAGCCGGTGGCTGAAATTCCGGAGTTGAATGAACTCAATATCGGGCACGGCATCATCGCCCGGGCGTTGATGGTGGGGCTGAAGCCAGCCGTGGCCGAGATGCGCCAGCGCATGATGGAGGTGCAACAACGGGTGCAATCAAGGCGTGATGCCCTGCGCTCATGATCTACGGGATCGGCACCGACATCGTCGAGATTGATCGCATCCGGCAGGCGCTGGCCAGAACGCCACGTCTGCCGCTGCGGATTCTCACGCCCGAGGAGCTGGACGCATTCAATAAGAGCGTGCGCCCGGAAGTATTCCTGGCGAAACGTTTTGCAGCCAAGGAAGCGGCCGTAAAAGCACTCGGAACCGGAATAGGACGCGGCATCAGCTGGCAACACTTTTCTGTTCAGCATGACGCGCTGGGCCGACCTTTGCTGAAACTGGCGGGAGCGGCCGAAACGCTGGCCTGTGAGCAGGGCATCAGCCGCTGGCATCTGTCTTACAGTGATGAACAGGCCTTGGTGGTGGCCTTTGTGATAGCTGAAACCGGCTGAGATTGCCGTTGTTCATGCGTCCTGATATTATTCCGACAATATTAGTCAGGAATAAGTAATCTGGCTGTTATATCTATATTGAAGCACTGCTCAGGAGCATTCATGGCCATTGATTATCCAACAATTGCCGATTACGTCGGTCACACGCCGCTGGTCCGTCTGCAGCGTATCCCGGTGGCCAATGGCAACACCCTGTTGTGTAAGCTGGAAGGCAACAACCCGGCTGGCTCGGTCAAGGATCGCCCGGCACTGAGCATGATCGAGCTGGCCGAAGCCCGTGGTGATATCCAGCCGGGTGACTGCCTGATTGAAGCGACTTCCGGTAACACCGGTATTGCGCTGGCAATGGCCGCCGCGATCAAGGGCTATCAGCTCAAACTGATCATGCCAGCCAATATGAGTTCTGAACGCAAGGCAGCGATGAGCGCCTATGGTGCCGAGCTGATCGAGGTAACTCAGGCCGAGGGTATGGAGCGTGCCCGTGATCTGGCCCTGGAGATGCAGGCGGCAGGAGAAGGCAAGGTGCTGGATCAGTTTTCCAACGCCGACAACCCCGAGGCTCATTATCGCAGTACCGGCCCAGAAATCTGGCAACAGACTCAGGGTACCATCACCCATTTTGTGAGCTCCATGGGCACGACCGGTACCATTATGGGCGTGTCGCGCTACCTGAAAGAGCAGAATCCAGAAATCCAGATTGTTGGCCTGCAGCCGCAGGAGGGATCGCAGATTCCCGGTATCAGGCGCTGGCCTGAAGCCTACCTGCCCAAAATTTTTGAACGCAGCCGCGTAGACCGGGTGATCGATATCTCTCAGAAGCAGGCAGAAGAGACTATGCGCGCACTGGCGCGTCGAGAGGGCATTTTCTGTGGCGTGTCATCCGGTGGCTCTGTTGCAGGTGCCCTGCAGCTGGCCGAGGAAGTTAGCAACGCGACCATTGTGTGCATCATTTGTGACCGGGGCGACCGCTACCTGTCCACCGGTGTGTTTGGCTAGTGTTAACCATTAGTCACATACGGTGAAAACCGGTCAGGGAACTTGCTCGCACTGAGCGGTCTTAGGGACTAGAATGTGGCTCCATCCTGAGGGTGAGTCACTGTTGCCGGCACTGGCCCGCCTTTCAGTAATGGTCGCCGGAGGCAAGACAGGAGTGGCGTTCAGCCATGGTGAAGGTTCGAGAAGAACACCCGATACGAGAAGATGGTACCGTTGATCTGGACCTCTGGCTGCTGCGTCTGCAGCAGCAGGTGGAAGTCAGCGATATCGACCAGATCCGTCAGGCGTGTCTGCTGGCCAAGCAAGCAAGGGCTGCGGTTGCCGAGTCGGATGATGACTGGTCTCACAACACGGTTGGCAGTTTTCGTACCGGGCTGGAAATGGCCCAGATTCTGGCGGAGCTGCAGCAAGACCAGGAAACGCTGATTGCGGCGATCCTTTACCGCGCAGTGCGTGAGCGCAAGCTCAGCCTGGGGCGAGTGCAGGAGCAGTTCGGTGAAACCATCGCGGGCCTGATCGACGGGGTATTGCAGATGGCTGCCATCGGCAGCCGCAAGAATCCGCGCTCGGATGATGGTGTTCTCGGCACCAAGATTGCTCAGATCGATAATGTCCGCAAGATGCTGGTGGCGATGATCGATGATGTGCGTGTTGCACTGATCAAAATCGCCGAGCGTACCTGCGCCATTCGAGGCGTTAAGGACGGTGACCGCAAGAAGCGCTATCTGGTGGCGCGCGAGGTGTTCGACATCTACGCGCCATTGGCACATCGGCTTGGCATTGGTCATATCAAGTGGGAGCTTGAAGACCTTTCCTTCCGCTACCTGAAACCCAACGACTACAAGCATATTGCACGTTTGCTTGATGAAAAGCGTCTCGATCGCCAGCTGTTCATCAACCAGGTGGTGGAGCTGCTGCGCAGCCGGCTGGACGATGCCGGTATTGCCGGTGACGTGATGGGACGCGCCAAGCATATCTACAGTATCTGGCGCAAAATGCAGCGCAAGAATATCGACTTTAGTCAGGTTTATGATGTACGTGCCGTCCGCATTCTAGTGCCCGAAATTCGTGACTGCTACACCGTGCTGGGGATTGTGCACGGCCTTTGGCGCAACATTCCGCACGAGTTTGATGACTACATCGCATCACCCAAGCCCAACGGCTATCGCTCACTGCATACGGCCGTGTTCGGTCCGGAAGGCAAAGTGCTGGAAGTACAGATCCGTACCTTCGCCATGCATGAAGAAGCGGAGCTGGGCGTGTGTGCTCACCACCTTTACAAGGGCACGGATACCCAGGCCCGTGGCGATGGCTATGAAGAGAAAATCGCCTGGCTGAGGCAGGTGCTGGAGTGGCATGACGACTTGGGTGATACCGAAGCGCTGGGTGACATGTTGCGCGGTGATGTGGTGCAGGATCGGGTCTATGTCTTTACACCCGATGGCCATGTGATCGACCTGCCGCAGGGCGCTACGGCGGTCGACTTCGCCTACCGTGTGCATACCGAAGTCGGGCACCGTTGCCGGGGTGCGAAGGTCAACGGCCGCATCATTCCGCTCAACAAGGCGTTGAAAACCGGTGATCAGGTCGAAATCATGACCTCCCGCGAGGAAGCGCCACGACGTGACTGGCTCAACAGCAACTACGGCTTTGTGACCACCTCTCGTGCACGTGCCAAGGTAGCGCACTGGTTCAAGCTTCAGGCCAAGGAGCAGAATGCCGAAGCGGGGCGAGATATTATTCTGCGTGAATTCCGCCGCCTGGCGCTGGATACGCACACGATCGACCTCAGCGATATTGCGCGAGCACTCAACTATAAAACCTCGGAAGACCTCTGCGCAGCTCTTGGCGCTGGCGACCTGCGCCTGTCGCAGATCATTCATGAGGCCCAGCGTCAGGTTGAGCCTGATCGGCAGGAATCCCAGCTGGACCTGGCGCTGCCGACCAGCCAGTCGGCGAAGGAGCCCCGCAGCGGTGGCAGCGGCATCAACATACAGGGGATTGGCAACCTGCTGACAACCCTGGCGACCTGCTGCAAACCGGTGCCCGGTGACCCGATCATGGGGTACATCACCCAGGGGCGGGGGATCTCGATTCACCATGAGGACTGTCTCAACCTGATGGGTTTGCGTGAAAACGAGCCGGACCGGGTGATCAGTGTCGACTGGGGTGACGAGCACGAACAGACTTACCCGGTGGATATGATCATTGAAGCGTTTGACCGCCCGGGTCTTCTGCGCGATGTGATGCTGGTGCTGAGTAACGAGAAACTCAATATTCTGGCGGCCAACACTCTGACTGATCGCAAGAACAACATGGCGCGTCTGACACTGACCGTTGAGATTCCACGGCTTGAGCGGCTGGGTCGGCTGATGGACAAAATCAATCAGGTGCCCAACGTCCTGGACGTACACCGTGAGCGCAGCGGGGCCGGGCGATGAGCTACAGCCTTGATGACTTGATCCAGCTGATGGATGCCCTGCGGGAGCCCGATTCAGGCTGCCCCTGGGATCTGCAGCAGACCTTCGCCAGCATTGTGCCGCATACGCTGGAAGAGGCTTACGAAGTGGCCGACTGCATTGAGCGGGAAGACTGGGAGCACCTGCGCGATGAATTGGGTGATCTGCTGTTTCAGGTCGTGTTCTATGCTCGCCTGGCGGACGAGCAGGGGTGGTTTGATCTGCATCGCATCATCGATCAGCTGGTGGCCAAGTTGATTCGTCGTCACCCACATGTGTTCCCGAACGGCAGCCTGAGCACCGCCGGTGTTGATGCTATCGCCGTGGAGCAGGTCAACCACAACTGGGAGACGATCAAACAGCAGGAGCGAGAGGCCAAATCCCGCACTGGTGTGCTGGATGATATTCCCGTTGGCCTGCCCGCCCTCAGTCGTGCCGCCAAACTGCAGCGCCGGGCAGCGCGGGTCGGCTTTGACTGGCCCGATACTCAAGGCGTACTGGACAAGATCGAAGAGGAAATAGCCGAGCTGCGTGAAGCATTGGCGCAGGGCGATCTGGACAATGCCCGTGAAGAGATCGGTGACCTGCTGTTTGCGCAGGTTAATCTGGCACGGCACCTTGAAATTGACCCCGAGCAGGCGGTGCGTCACACCAATGCCAAGTTTGAACGTCGCTTCCGTCATGTGGAATCACGCGTAGCCGACAGCGGCCAGGCGTGGGAGCAGCTGAATCTGGATCAGCTTGACCACTGGTGGGACGAAGCCAAGCAGAAGGGGCTTTGACACCTTCGTTCGTTGCTGTGCAATCATACCAATGGCGGTTATGCTGATCGACGGAATCGGTTAGCATCGGGACATGATCTGTCAATGGAGGTGAGCGCATGAGCGACCTGCACGAAGCGTTACGCGATGATGTCCGGATTCTGGGCGAGAGCCTGGGCCGAACAATGGAATCCCACCTGGGCCACGACTTCCTCGACAAGGTTGAGCATATCCGCAAGCTGGCCAAGTCGGCGCGACATGCCGAGGACGCGACACAGGCCGCACTGCGTGAAGCTCTCAGTGAACTGAGAGAAGACGAAGTGTTGCCAATCGCTCGCGCGTTCACCCAGTTCCTCAATCTGGCCAATATCGCCGAAGAGCATCATCGGGTACGTCGTCACTATGAAACCGAAGGTGACGAAGATGAAGAGCTGATCGACGGCCTGCTTAAACGCCTGCATGGCGAAGGTCGCGGTCCTGATGAAATCCTCGCCTGCCTGAACGAGATGTGCATCGATCTGGTGTTGACGGCTCACCCCACCGAAGTCAATCGACGTACTCTGATCCAGAAGTACGATGCCATTGCCGAGACCCTCAAACAGCGCGATCGCGGTGAATCGGTACAGCATCGCCTCGATCAGTTGATCAGTCAGATCTGGCATACCAATGAGATTCGTCAGCACCGTCCCACCCCGGTAGAAGAGGCCAAATGGGGCTTTGCAGTGATCGAAAACTCGCTCTGGAGTGCCGTACCGCGCTTTCTGCGTTTGCTGGATGATCGCCTGCAGGAAACACTGAATACCTCACTGCCGCTGACCTGCTCACCGGTTTGCTTCTCGTCCTGGATGGGGGGCGACCGTGATGGCAACCCCAATGTGACCGCCGAGGTAACCTCCGAGGTGCTGCTGCTGGCGCGCTGGATGGCTGCCGACCTGTATGCACGTGACGTGGACCTGTTGCGTGGCGAGCTGTCCATGTATCAGGCCAATGCCGAGCTGCGACACGAAACCGATAACCACCCCGAACCCTACCGTGAGATTCTGGGGCGCTTGCGCAGCCGCCTGCATAAAACCCGGCAAGGCATCGAGGACTACCTCAAGGGCCGTGCCAGTAACCCGGACCTGTGGATCAGCGAACTGGACGAACTGCTTGAGCCTTTGCTGCTGTGCCACCGATCGCTCAACGAGAGTGGCATGGGCTGCATCGCCGCAGGGGCGCTGGAAGACCTGATTCGGCGTATTGCCTGCTTTGGCCTCACACTGGTGCGGCTGGATATTCGCCAGAATGCCGAGCGTCATACCGAGGTGTTCGATGCCCTGACCGAATTTTATCAGTTGGGCCGCTACTCGGAGTGGGATGAGGCACAAAAGCAGGCTTTTCTGCTGCAAGAGCTGAACTCGCGTCGCCCGCTGATTCCTCACCGCTGGGCACCCTCTGCCAGTGTGCAGGAAGTGATCAGTACCTGTCGGGTGATCGCCGCCAATCCGGATTACAGTCTTGGCTCCTACGTGATTTCCATGGCGGGCCAGCCATCGGATGTGCTGGCCGTTATCCTGCTGCTGCAGGAGGTTGGTGTAGAGCGCAACATGCGTGTGGTACCGCTGTTTGAGACATTGGATGACCTGGACAACGCGCGTGACTGTATCGAGTCACTGCTGCAGATCGACTGGTACCGTGATTATATTGAAGGCCATCAGGAAGTGATGATCGGCTACTCTGATTCTTCGAAGGATGCCGGGCAGCTGGCAGCGGCCTGGGGGCAGTATCGTGCACAGGAGGCCCTGACAGAGTTGTGTCGGCGCGAGCAGGTTCGTCTCACGCTGTTCCATGGCCGCGGTGGTACCGTTGGCCGTGGCGGTGGTCCCAGCCATACCGCAATTCTGGCACAGCCACCGGGTTCGGTCGCGGGCAGTCTGCGCGTGACGGAACAGGGCGAAATGATTCGCTTCAAGTTTGGCATCCCTGAAATTGCAGTACGCAACCTGACGCTTTACACCGGAGCGGTGCTGGAGGCAACCCTCAGTCCGGGGCCGCAGCCTGAACCTGAATGGCGTACGCTGATGAACAGCATGGCCACTTGTGGCATGACCATTTATCGTTCGCTGGTGCGTGAAGAGCCTCAGTTCGTGCCCTATTTTCGCGCGGTTACGCCGGAGCAGGAGCTGGCCAAGCTGCCATTGGGATCACGACCGGCGAAGCGCAAGGTCGATGGTGGAGTGGAGAGCCTCAGGGCCATACCCTGGATTTTCGCCTGGACCCAGATCCGCTTGATGCTGCCCGCCTGGCTGGGTTCGGGCGCGGCGTTGAAGCAGGCGCTGGATGAAGGCCAGGAGCCACTGTTGCACGGAATGTATGAACAGTGGCCGTTTTTTCAGTCCTGGATCGATATGCTGGAGATGGTGTTGGCCAAAAGTGATGTCAACATTTCGGCCTACTACGAAAAGCGGTTGGCCTCGCCGGAGTTGGGGGTGCTGGGTTCCAGTCTCAGATCTCGCCTGCAGCAGGCTGTTGAGCAGGTGAAGCAGATAAAGCAGGAGCAGCAGTTGCTGGAAGGCAACAGCGTGATTCGTCAGTCGATAGAGGTGCGTAACCCCTATATCGATCCATTGCATGTACTGCAGGCGGAGCTGTTGTTCCGTGATCGCAACCAGCCGGATCAGCGCCTGGAGCAGGCGTTGATGGTTACCATGGCTGGCATTTCAGCGGGCATGCGTAACACCGGCTGATCACTACGAAGAGGACGTGAGGGCTTGAACAGGACTCGGGCTTTGTCGTAACCTCGGCTTTTTTGTCAACAGTTGGACAGCAGCTAGGTCTAATGTCGAATTGTGTGCGCAGGGCAGGGGCGTTTAGCCTGTCCTGCAGGATAACTATAAAGTGGCTGCCGCTGTATCGTCCCGACAGGGCCTTGGCGTGCGGCTCGAGTTGCAGTTTACAACAACGTTCAGGAGACGAAATAGATGCGCATTATTCTGCTTGGAGCACCGGGCGCCGGCAAAGGCACCCAGGCCCAGTTCATCACCGAAAAGTACGGCATTCCGCAGATCTCCACAGGGGACATGCTGCGTGCTGCGGTCAAGGCGGGCACCCCGCTTGGCAAGCAGGCCAAGGAAGTGATGGACGCAGGCGGCCTGGTATCCGATGACATCATCATCGGGCTGGTCAAGGAACGTATCACAGAGGCAGACTGTGCCAATGGTTTCCTGTTTGACGGCTTCCCCCGTACCCTGCCGCAGGCTGATGCGTTGAAGGATGCCGGTGTGGATATTGATGCCGTTGTCGAGATTAATGTGGCCGATGCCGAAATCATCAAGCGCATGAGCGGTCGTCGTGTGCACCCGGCTTCGGGTCGTACCTACCATGTCGTGTTCAACCCGCCGAAACAGGAAGGGTTCGACGATGTTACCGGTGAAGAGCTGGTACAGCGTGAAGATGACAAGGAAGAAACCGTCCGTCAGCGCCTGAAGGTCTATCATGACCAGACAGCACCGCTGATCAACTACTACCGCGGCTGGAATGAATCCGGTGAAGCCAACGCGCCGCGTTACGTCTACGTTGAAGGTGTGGGCAGCGTTGATGATATCCGCAACAAGGTGTTTGCGGGCCTCGAAGCCTGATTACCTGTTCTGATTGTTAAAAAGCCGCCAGTGGGCGGCTTTTTGCTTTCAATTGGCCCATAATACCCGCCTGTTTTCTGATACAGCCATATGGGGCAGCATGAACACAACGGATATCTTCGGCCTGCACGCCGTCACCACCCTTCTACAGCGCAATTCCGATCGGGTTCGTTGCCTGTTGATTCAGCAGGGCCGCGAAGATGCCCGGCTGCAGTCGGTACTGGATCTGGCCAGTACACGCGGCATCAAGGTGATCTCACAGCCGCGTGAAGGGTTGGATCAGCGTGCCGGTGGAGGTCGTCATCAAGGGGTTATCGCCGAATGTGAACCGCTGCGCGCCTTGAGTGAAAAGGCTCTGGACCGGCTGCTGGAACAGTCCGACACAGCTCCGCTGCTGCTGGTGCTGGACGGCGTAACCGATCCGCACAATCTGGGTGCCTGCCTGCGTACGGCGGATGCTGCAGGCGTAACAGCCGTTATTGCCCCCAAGGACAAGTCGGCACCGCTCAATGCCACCGTTGCCAAGGTTGCCTGCGGTGCCGCCGAAGTGATGCCTTACATTCAGGTGACCAATCTGGCGCGCACTCTGCAGTTATTGCAACAACACGGTATCTGGATCACCGGAACCGCCGGCGAAGCGACACAGAGCCTGTACCAGGCTGATCTGACCGGACCGCAAGCGCTTGTGATGGGGGCGGAGGGCAAGGGCATGCGCCGCCTGACCCGCGAAAATTGCGATCAGCTGGTGAACATTCCGATGGCGGGTGAGGTCAGCAGCCTCAATGTGTCCGTGGCGACCGGAGTATGCCTGTTTGAAGTGGTGCGTCAGCGCGCAGCAAAAGCGGAGGCCTAGCCTCCGCTGTGCGGTTCAGTGCAGCAACTCGTCCACATGGGTGGCGATCATCGCTTCCTCATTGGTCGGCATCACACGCACGGTGACGCGTGACTCGGGGGTGCTGATGATGCCGCTGTTGCGCTGATTGGCTTCACTGTCAATCTCGATGCCAAGCCAGCGGCAGCGCTCAAGTACGCGTGCGCGTACATCCGCATCGTTCTCGCCGACGCCGCCCGAGAACACCACCTGTTCCACCCCTTCCAGCGCGGCACCCAGGCGGCCCATCTCCAGCGCGACCCGGTAGCAAAACATGTCGATCGCTTCCTCGGCGCGTGGATCATTAGCCTGATGCAGTTCCTTCATGTCCGAACTGATGGTGGAAACGCCCAGCCAGCCACTCTCCTTGTAGATCAGCTTTTCCAGTGCATCCACGTCCATGTTCTCTTCCCGCATCAGATAGAGCAGCACGCCAGGGTCGAGATTGCCGGTGCGGCTGCCCATGGGCAGGCCTTCGACGGCGGTGAAGCCCATGCTGGATGCGATGGAGCGTCCATCTCGAATGGCACACATGCTGGCGCCAGCGCCCAGGTGACAGGCCACCGTTTTCAGATTGCCCGCTCCGCCAAGGCTGAGCTGGCGCTGGATATATTCGTAGGAGAGACCGTGGAAGCCATAGCGGTGCACACCCTTGTCAATCAGGTGCCGCGGCAGGGCATAGAGCCGCTCAAGCCGGGGCTGAGCCGCATGGAACATGGTATCGAAACAGGCGACAACGGGCAGTTGTGGTGCCAGTGCACGACAGGCTTCGACCAGCTTCAGGTTATAGGGCTGATGCAGCGGAGCCAGCGGGATAAAGCTGCGCAATTGCTCCAGTGCCGCATCATCCAGCCGTATCGGCCTGCTGAACAGATCGCCGCCATGCACGACTCGGTGTCCGGTCGCGATCAGGCGTGACTCCGGCATATGGGTCTCAACCCACTGCAGCACTTCACGCAAGGCGAACTGGTGACGCTCATCCAATGCCACGGACTGGCACTCAAGCTGATGTGAGTCCAGTACCCGGTTGTCTTCATCGCGCACCTTGAACAGTGTGGTGTCACCCAGCAGGTTTTCCACTTTCAGATGAAACAGGCAGTGCAGCTCGTCCGCACGCAGGGCATAGAGGCCGCACTTGAGGCTGGAAGAACCGCCGTTAACGGTCAGAATGGTATCCATGCTTTCAGGCTCCCATGCGTGGATGCTTGACCATGTAAGAGGCCAGTGCACAGGATGCCAGGCGGCCCAGTGTGCCTTCGGCGCGGCTGGTGAGAATGATCGGTACCTTGGCCCCTACGGCCAGGCCGGCTGACTTGGCATCGGCCAGATAGATCAGCTGTTTGGCGATCATGTTGGCGGCCTCAAGGTCGGGTGCCAGCAGGATATCGGCGTCACCGGAGACAGGAGAGTTGATATGCTTGTCGATCGCCGCCTGCAGTGAAATGGCGTTATCGAACGCCAGCGGGCCATCGATGATACCGCCGGTGATCTGGCCTCGGTCAGCCATCTTGCACAGTGCGGCAGCATCGAGGGTGCTCTGCATGGTCGGCTTTACCTTTTCAACTGCAGCCAGAATCGCGACCTTGGGTGATTCATTCCCCAGAGACTGACAGAAATCGATCGCGTTCTGCACGATATCCCGTTTGGCGATCAGGTCCGGGGCCACATTGATCGCGGCGTCGGTAATTACCAGTGGCTTGTGGTAGTTGGGCACATCAAACACGAATACATGGCTCAGACGCCGCTCGGTGCGGATGCCTTTGGTTTTATGAATCACGGCACTGAGCAGTTCAGAGGTGCCGAGGCTCCCTTTCATCAGCGCGACTGCCTTGGCTTCACGAATCAGTGTACAGGCGCACTCGGCGGCCATGTGGCTGTGTTCGGTGCTGATGATTGTGTAGGGTGACAGATCGATGCCTTCAATTTCGGCTGCGGCACGAATCTTGTGTTCCGGGCCGACTAGCAGTGGCTCGATCAAACCCTGTTCAGCCGCTTCGATGGCGCCCAGCAGACTGTTGTGGTCGACCGGATGGACCACGGCGGTGCGGATCGGACCGGACTTGCGCGCCTGTTCAATAAAGAACTCCAGCTGGTTGTGCATGGGTGGCGTTTCGGTTGAGATCGGGGTGTTGGGGGCGTCAGCTGATATCGACATGGGGGTATCCTTCCTGAGAATGCTGATGGCTAGGGTATAACCCTATAATGAACCCATTATGACGCAGTGCAACATAAAGCGGTCGGGCTCGCGGCAAATTTGATCCGAGGCAAAATTCGAAGGCAGCCGAGCGTGTGGCCCGGCCACCGGGCCTCAGGTATTAACCGGGGTTTTCAGGGTGTCCTGATACGGAGGCCACCCCATCGGCTTGCCACCGAGCAGGTGCAGATGAATGTGGTAGACCGTCTGCCCACCGTGAGTGTTGCAGTTGAACACCGTGCGGTAGCCATCCTGATCAAAGCCCTGTTGCTGTGCAATTTTGCTGGCGGCCTGAATCATATGCCCCACTACCTCGCGGTCGCCGTCGGCAATGTCATTCAGGGTTGCGATATGCTTGCGCGGAATAATCAGGCAGTGAAAGGGTGCCTGTGGGTTGATGTCGCGAAAGGCGATGACCTGGTCATCTTCGTACACCCGCTCAGCCGGGATTTCACCTTCCAGAATTTTGCAGAACAGACAATCCATAACCTTCTCTCGACTCATTTGATACATGTCGAAGCAGTATAGCGACCCCGGTCAGATCGCCTCAACCTTTTGCTCCCGTGGCGGGCAGGCATACTGCTTGGCAACGGTACCGTCCGGCAGCACGGATTCAAGCTGTACATCGAATCCCCACAGACGGTGCACATGGCGCAATACCTCTTCAGTGGATTGGCCCAATGGCTGACTGTTGTGCATGTAGTGGCGCAGAGTCAGTGCGCGATCACCGCGTACGTTGACATTCCAGACCTGAATGTTGGGCTCACGGTTGCCCAGGTTGTATTGGGCCGAGAGAGACTCACGCAGCTGACGGTAGCCACGCTCGTTATGAATGGCATCGACTTTCAGCACCGGACGATTGCTGTCATCCATGATCGAAAACAGCTTCAGTTCCCGCATCAGCCGGGGTGACAGATACTGCAGAATGAAGCTTTCATCCTTGAAGTTGCGCATGGCGTGATCCAGCGTTTGCTTCCAGTCACTGTCGGCAATATCGGGAAACCATTCCCGATCTTCATCGGTGGGTTTTTCACAGATGCGGCGAATGTCCTGCATCATGTTGTAGCCGAGGGTATAGGGGTTGATGCCGCTGAAGTAGGGACTGTCGAACGGAGGCTGATAGACCACGCTGGAATGTGAATGGAGAAACTCCATCATGAAGCCATCGGTGACCAGCCCCTCGTCATAAAGCTGATGCAGCAGAGTATAGTGCCAGAAGCAGGCCCAGCCCTCGTTCATCACCTGAGTCTGTTTCTGCGGGTAGAAGTACTGCGCTACCTTGCGCACGATGCGGACAATCTCTCGCTGCCAGGGCTCCAGCAGGGGGGCGTTTTTTTCAATGAAATACAGAATGTTCTCTTCCGGGTCCGCCGGAAAACGAGGGTGTTTGCGATCATCACTGTCGGCCTTGCGAGGCACGGTGGTGTTCCACAGATCGTTCAGATGACGCTGTATGTATTCTTCCCTGTCCTGCTGGCGCTCACGCTCCTCGGCCGCCGTAAGGGGGCGAGGCCGCTTGTAACGATTGACGCCGTAGTTCATCAACGCGTGGCAGGAGTCCAGCAGCTGTTCCACCTCTTCCACTCCATGTTTCTCTTCGCAGCGGCGGATGTAGTTTTTGGCAAACAGCAGGTAATCGATGATGGCGCTGGCGTCGGTCCAGGTACGGAACAGGTAGTTGCCCTTGAAGAAGGAGTTGTGGCCGTAGCAGGCGTGAGCGATCACCAGTGCCTGCATGGTGATGGTGTTCTCTTCCATCAGATAGGCGATGCAGGGGTTGGAGTTGATCACGATTTCATAGGCCAGCCCCATGCGGCCACGGGTGTAGTTCTGCTCGGTCTCGACAAACTGTTTGCCGAACGACCAGTGGTTGTAGTTCAGTGGCATGCCCACGGAGGAGTAGGCGTCCATCATCTGCTCCGATGTGATGACCTCGATCTGGTTGGGATAGGTATCCAGACCGAAATCCTGCGCCACCCGCGCAATTTCACGGTCATAGGCTTCTATCAGCTCGAAGGTCCAGTCGGATCCGGTCGAGATTGGCTGGCGTTTTTTACGACTCATGGACAGCCCCCTCGGTACGCTTCTCGAACAGGCGCCGGAAGACCGGGTAGATCTCGCCGGCTTCAGTGATCTGCTGCATGGCAAACTGCTCCTTGAACGCCTCACGCACCTGCTCGTACTCGTGCCAGAGATTCTGGTGCGGGCCGGTGGTGATCTCCACATAGGCGTAATACTGGGTTTTGGGCAGAATGCGGTCGATCAGGATTTTGCTGCAGGTGGTGGAGTCACCATCCCAGTTGTCGCCGTCAGAGGCCTGAGCGATATAGATATTCCAGTCGGCAGGTGGATAGCGCTTGTCGATGATATCGGCGGTCAGTGCCAATGCGCTGGATACGATGGTACCGCCGGTTTCGCGGGAGTAGAAGAATTCCTGCTCATCCACCTCCTTGGCATGAGTATGGTGGCGCACAAACACGACCTCGATCTGCTTGTAGTTTCGGTTCAGAAACAGGTATAGCAGGATGAAGAAGCGTTTGGCGATATCCTTCACGCTCTGCGTCATGGAGCCCGATACGTCCATGACACAGAACATCACTGCCTTGGTGGAGGGCAGCGGCACCCGCACCAGATTGGTGTAGCGCAGATCAAAATCATCCAGAAACGGCAATTTGCGCGAGCCTTTTTCCAGCTCGGCTATCTGTGCCCTCAGCGCGGTAATCTTGTCGGTTTTTTCAACCGAAGGCGGTGCGTCTTCCAGCGCCCAAAGTTCCTTGCGCAGGGCACGAATCTGCTGCCGTACGTGCTTGTCGGTGAGTGCAATACGGCGTGCATGTGCGGCGCGCAATGAGCGCACGATATGCAGCTTCTCTGGCGAGCCGCTGCTGGTAAAGCCGGCTCGGCGGGTTTCAAACGAGGTGGCGTCCTTAAGCTGTTTGCGCACCATCCAGGGCAGCTCAAGGTCTTCAAACATGAAATCGAGAAACTCTTCCTGGCTGATGGTGAAAGTGAAGTCATCCTCGCCTTCACCCTGATTGCTGGCCTTGCCCTTGCCGGCCCCGCCGCCGCCACCGCTTTCGGGGCGCTTGAACTCGTCACCCTCGACAAACTCCTTGTTGCCGGGAAATATCTTGTGGCGCAGCCCCCCCTCGCCGTGGTGGAAGGTTGGCTCGGAGATATCACGGCGAGGAATGGTCACCTGACCGCCCTGATCGATCTCCTTGATGGAGCGATCATGAATGGCCTCTTCCACGGCACGCTTGATGTGCTGCTTGTAGCGGCGCAGAAAACGCTGACGGTTCACTGTGCTCTTTTTCTTGGCGTTCTCGCGGCGATCTATGATGTAACTCATGTTTCAGGCTCCCATGCGGCAGTTGCCTGGCAACTGCCGGGTCAGTTCCATCAGGGTACGGCTCCTGGTGCCCGGTTACTGCGACTTGCGGACGCGGATATACCACTCTGACAGCAGGCGCACCTGCTTCTCGGTGTAACCGCGTTCGATCATCCGCTTGACGAACTCGCCATGTTTCTTCTGGTCGTCCGAGGATGCTTTCGGGTTGAACGAGATCACCGGCAGCAGATCCTCGGTATTGGCAAACATCTTCTTCTCGATCACGGAGCGCATCTTCTCGTAGCTGTTCCATGCCGGGTTCTTGCCGTTGTTGCTGGCTCGGGCACGCAGTACAAAGTTGACGATCTCGTGACGGAAGTCTTTCGGGTTGCTGATGCCGGCCGGCTTTTCAATTTTTTCCAGTTCTTCGTTGATCGCCTGACGATCGAGAATATCGCCGGTTTCGGGGTCACGGTATTCCTGATCCTGAATCCAGAAGTCGGCATAGGTGACATAGCGATCGAAAATGTTCTGACCATACTCGGAATAGGATTCCAGATAGGCGGTCTGGATCTCCTTGCCGAGGAAGTCGATATACTTGGGTGCGATATATTCCTTCAGGAAACCGATGTAGCGCTCCTGGATTTCGGTGGGGAACTGCTGCTGGCTGATTTCGCGCTCAAGGACATGCATCAGGTGGACCGGGTTGGCAGCCACTTCGACAGCGTCGAAGTTGAACACCTTGGACAGAATCTTGAAGGCGAAACGGGTCGAAAGTCCGTCCATGCCTTCGTTGACGCCGGCAGAGTCCTTGTACTCCTGCATCGACTTGGCGCGCGGGTCGGTGTCTTTCAGGTTCTCGCCGTTGTAGATTCGCATCTTGGAGTAGATGCTGGAGTTTTCCGGCTCTTTCAGGCGTGACAGCACGGTAAACTGGGCCAGCATGTGCAGGGTATCAGGTGCGCAGGGAGCTGCATTGAGCGAGCTGTTTTCCAGCAACTTTTCGTAGATGTGGATCTCTTCATTGACGCGGGTGCAGTAGGGCACCTTGACGATGTAGACACGGTCGATGAAGGCCTCATTGGTCTTGTTGTTCTTGAAACTCTGCCACTCGGATTCGTTGGAGTGGGCCAGCAGGATACCGTCGTAGGGAATGGCCCCCATGCCTTCGGTACTGTTGTAGTTGCCTTCCTGAGTCGCGGTCAGCAGCGGGTGCAGCACCTTGATCGGTGCCTTGAACATCTCGACGAACTCCATGATCCCCTGGTTGGCACGGCACAGGGCACCGGAGAAGCTGTAGGCATCCGGGTCATGCTGTGGATACTCTTCCAGCTTGCGGATGTCCACCTTACCCACAAGGCTGGATATGTCCTGGTTATTCTCATCACCGGGCTCGGTCTTGGCGATGGCGATCTGATCCAGAATGGAGGGATGCAGCTTCACCACACGGAACTGGGTAATGTCACCACCGTACTCATGCAGGCGCTTCACGGCCCAGGGGGATATGATGCCGCGCAGGTAACGACGGGCAATGCCGTATTCCTGCTCCAGTATCTCGGCATCCTCTTCCGGGTTAAAGAGCCCAAGCGGCGACTCGAATACCGGAGAGCCCTTGATCGCGTAGAAGGGGATGCGTTCCATCAGGTGCTTGAGCCGCTCAGCCAGAGAGGACTTGCCGCCGCCGACAGGCCCCAGCAGGTAGAGTATCTGTTTTTTCTCTTCAAGGCCTTGAGCGGCATGGCGGAAGTAGGACACGATGTTTTCGATCGCTTCTTCCATGCCATAGAATTCGCTGAAGGCCGGGTAGCGTTTGATCACCTTGTTGGAAAAGATACGGCTCAGACGCGGGTCCAAAGCGGTATCGATTACCTCGGGCTCACCGATCGCATCCAGCATGCGCTCGGCCGCATTGGCGTATACCTTTGGAGTCTCCCGACACAGGTTGAGATACTCCTGCAGGCTCATCTCTTCCTGCAGGATGGCCGAATAACGTGCCTTGTAGTGCTCGAAGATACTCATGCTCACCTTCCTGTACGTTACGCTACCCACTGAAAATTCAAACGCTTATTGGCCTGGGAGGCACTGCGTCCAGCTGATTTCAGTGTAGTTCAGATTACAGAGAGTCAAGTGAAGTGTGCTGTAAAAAGCACGCCTTCAACTGCCGCTGCGGGTCCTTCTCTTCTGTCTGTATTGACCTCTCCGTAAGCCTTACGTTGCATCGTTGCAAACGGCTCAGGCCTGCAGCGACAAAATCAATGCCCGCATGAAACGGGCCGCTTCACCGCCTGTAGCCGCTCTGTGATCGAACGTGAGTGACAGCGGCATGACCCTGTGGATGACGACCTGGTCGTCCACCGCCACCGGCTGGGGTCGGATCACGCCGGCGCCTATGATGGCCACTTGAGGTGGGACCACCACCGGGCTGGCATAACGCCCGGCCAGGGTGCCGAAATTGCTCAGGGTAATGGTGGCACCCTGCATTTCGGCGGGTGGAATGGAACGCGATTTGACGTCGGCACGCAGGCGGTTCAGCCCTTCGCGAAGATCATCAACAGAACGGTTGCCGATATCGCGCAGGACCGGTACAAACAGTCCCTGCTCGGTATCCACTGCCACACCCAGGTCGATCTTCTGATGTATGCGACGCGCCAGTTGATGACCATCAAACCAGACATTCAGCTCGGGTACGGCCTTGCAGGCGGATGCGATCGCCTGTACCAGTCGCATGGTAATGTCGGTGCCGTCGGGCCAGTGATGAATATCCGCATCTTCACACAGGCTGACCGGCACCACTTCGGCATGAGACTGCGCCATGGTACGCGCCATCTGCTTGCGCACGCCGCGCAGCGCCTCGGGTGCTCCCAATGAACGATCGAGGCTGGCGGCATGCTCCACATCCTGTGCCGTGACAGCGCCTTGTGAACCGCTGCCGCGCAGCGTATCCAGCGACACATTCAAGCGCTGAGCCAAGGCGCGTACAGCCGGTGTCACTCGGGCGGATGCCGCCTGACGGCTGCTGGGCGCCGCACCGATAATGAATTCTTCGCGCTGGCTGTCACCGCCCTTATGTCGACTCAGTTCGCCCACCACGGTACCGCTGTCGCTGTCATCCTCATCGGCAAACTCCACCAGCGGCTCGCCGGTGTGGATGGTGTCGCCTTCTGCACCGAACAGGTGAGCAATCACCCCGTCCTGAGGCGAGGGAACCTCAATAATGGCTTTTGCGGTTTCTACCGACACCATGATCTGATCGGTCTTGACGCTGTCTCCCTCACGGACATGCCACTCCACGATTTCAGCTTCGGGCAGACCTTCGCCCAGATCGGGCAGCTTGAAATATTTCATCAGGCGTACTCCAGCGTTTCCTGCACGGCGAGCACGATATCGGCCGTGGTGGGCAGGTAGAGTTGTTCGTTACGGTAATAGGGCATCACGGTGTCATAACCGGTTACGCGACGGGGCGGTGCCTTGAGCGACAGCAGCGCCTGCTCGGCCAGGGTGGCGGCGATCTCGCCGCCCAACCCCCCATGACGCGGGGCTTCATGCACGATGACACAGCGGCCGGTTTTGCTCACCGATGCGATCAGAGTGTCATGGTCGATCGGGTTCAGGGTCGCCACGTCGATCACTTCACAGCTGACGCCATTGTCGGCCAGCTGATCGGCGGCGGCGAGGGTTTCGGTGACGGAGGCCCCCCAGCTGATCAGTGTAATATCCTCTCCTTCACGCAGGGTAAAGCAGGTATCCAGCGGCAGCGCCTGTCCGTTGTCTTCTACCAGCGTTTTGCTGGCGCGATAGATCCGTTTCGGTTCCAGAAATACCACCGGGTCATCACAACGAATGGCTGCCAGCAGCAGGCCGTAGGCCCGAGCGGGGGAGGAGGGAATCACGACCCGCAGCCCCGGAATATGGGCCAACAGTGCTTCGGTGCTTTCCGAGTGGTGCTCGGGAGCATGAATGCCGCCGCCGAACGGCGCCCGCAACACCATGGGGCAGCTCAAGCGACCACGGGTACGGTGGCGCATGCGCGCGGCATGGCCGATCAGGTGCTCAAAGGTGGGGAAGATGAACCCCATGAACTGGATTTCGGCAACGGGGCGCATGCCCTGTGTGGCCAGGCCGACACTGAGGCCAGCAATCATGGTTTCGGCCAGCGGAGTATCGATCACCCGGCGCTCGCCAAAGCGTTCCTGCAAGCCTGCGGTGGCGCGGAAGACACCGCCATTGATACCGATATCCTCACCCAGCAGAATTACGTTGGGATCATCTTCCATGGCGCGTGCCAGTGCCAGATTGACGGCATCCAGCAAGGTAATGGCGTTGTCACTCATGATCCTGTCCTCCCTGCCGCTTTTGACGCATATCCTCTTTCTGTCGCTGCAGTCCCGGCGGGCATTCGGCATAGAGATAGTCGAACAGATCATCAATTGCCTGTGGTGGCATGGCCAGATAGGCATCCACCGCCTTGCTGATCAGCCCCTTGGCTTCTTCATGCCAGCGCTGCTCCTGCTGCTCGTCCCACAGGTTCTGACTGTGCAGCCAGGTACGCAGGCGTGGCAACGGATCTCGGGCCCAGGCCTGTTTCAGCTCTTCGGCCGAGCGATAACGGGTGGCATCATCGGCCGTGGTGTGGTCGGACAGGCGATAGCTGATCGCTTCAACCAGTGTGGGTCCCTTGCCGCCGCGCGCCCGGGCCAGCGCCTGACCGACCACTTCGTGCAGGGCAACGGCATCATTCCCGTCTACCTGTTCGCCGCGGATACCGGCACCGATCGCCTTCTGGGCAAGGGTCGGTGCGATACACTGTTTGGCACGGGGCACCGAGATGGCCCACTGATTGTTGTTGATCACGAAGACCACCGGCAACTGCCAGGCACCGGCGACGTTGATCGCTTCCAGAAAGTCGCCCTTGGAGGTACCGCCATCCCCGATCATGGTGAGCACCGCCTGTGGCTGCTGACGCAGTTTCAGTGCCGTGGCGACCCCGCAGGCATGCAGACACTGGGTGGCGATAGGCACCGCATTGGGCAAGTCATTGCGCATGGCGGGTGACGCGCTTCCACGCTCGTCACCGCCCCAGTAGAGCAGCACATCCTGCATGGGGACGCCACGCATCATCTGCAGGATGTGATTGCGGTAGTAGGGCACCAGCACATCATCCGGCTGCATCAGTGCACCACAGACCACATCAATGGCCTCACCGCCCAACAGTGAGGCGTAGGTACCCAGCTGGCCGGTACGCTGCAGGCTGATCGCCTTGGC
>Ga0209345_10001030_pt1 | contig 35238 bp, 31 predicted proteins | sample Cruoilmetagenom7_FD_187294 | JGI IMG/M metagenome (GOLD analysis project Ga0209345, IMG submission 187294) | Oil polluted marine microbial communities from Coal Oil Point, Santa Barbara, California, USA - Sample 7 (SPAdes) (version 2) | ecosystem: Environmental > Aquatic > Marine > Oil seeps ...
GAACGGCGGTCAGGCAAAAGTGGCCATCGACAGTGCACGCTTGCTGGCGGACGCAGGGATCGATGTCAGTTTCTTCGCGGCCTCCGGCGTCCCGAGCCCCTTACTCGATCATCCGCGCATCCGTACGGTCTGTCTGTCTCAGCACACGTTGATCGATAACCCCAGTCGCCTGCACGCGATGGCCTCAGGCCTATGGAACAGCGCTGCCGCACGCGCGCTAGCCGATGAGGTGGCGCGGCATGATCCAACGCGTACGGTGCTGCATTGCCACGGCTGGGCCAAAGCGCTGTCGCCCTCTATCGGCCCAATTCTCGCGCACGGTCCTTTACCCGTCCTCTATACGATGCACGAATATTTTCTGGCCTGTCCCAACGGTGGATTCTTCGATTACCGCGCGAACCAAATCTGTACCCGCGCGCCTCTCTCGCGCGCCTGCCTGAGCACAAATTGCGACGCCCGCCACGCGGTCCACAAAGCATGGCGCGTCGCCCGAACCGCTGTGGCACACCGCTTCGGCAAGCTACCCGATGGCCTGACCGACATCGCCTATATTTCCCGCACACAACATGACGCGATCTCCCCCTACCTGCCCGCTCAGGCGCGGATGCATCACCTGCCCAATCCGGTTGAGCAGGCTGGCCCCAAAGTGGACATCGCCCAGAACGATAAGTTCGTTTTCGTCGGGCGTCTGTCGCCAGAGAAGGGTGGCGTCATCTTTGCCGAAGCCGCCCAACGCGCAGGGGTGCAAGCCGTTTTTGTCGGCGATGGCCCCGAAGCGGATCAGATCCGCCGCATTAATCCTTCAGCCGAAATTACCGGTTGGGTCGCCCCGCAAGAGGTACAAAACCACTTGGCTCAGGCCCGCGCCGTCGTGTTTCCTAGCCTCTGGTACGAAGGCCAGCCGCTTGTGCCGATCGAAGCGCTACTGCGCGGCGTTCCGGTGGTCTGTGGCCGTTGGACCGCGGCACATGAGGTTGTCGAAGACGGCATTAACGGAGTTCTGTATAACAGGCCCAGTGCGGACGAACTGGCCAGCGCAATCACCAAGGTTCAACAAATCAAATCTTTTGACGCCGCTGGCCTAAAGCAGACCGTATCGCCAGTCGCGCATCTCGCCAATCTTCTGTCGATCTACGACAGCATGCTAGAACGCAATTACTCGTCTGGCAGCTAGGGTTTCCAGCGGCTCAAATCCAACCCAAACTCCTGCTCAAGCAAAGCAGTTGACGGCGCAAATTCCCGCCGCAGGGCACCCAACAGAGCATCCTCTCCCGACTTCACTGGCACCGTGGTGTTCAACCGTCGATACAACCGCCGTCCCACTTCATAGACACGCCCTTTGGGCAGATACCCACGCAAAGCGATATTGATCTGCTGAACGAAGCGGTTCTTCGGCGCATAGGTCTCGTTCTCTGTCGCGAAACTAAAATCGTCATAGAATCTCGGATCGATCCCCACCCACTCAGCAAGTTCATCCATCATAGAACGAGGATCAGAGCAAAGCTGGTCGAATGTCACGACCTTCATACGCTCACGCCCCAATGCCTCCCGCCATGCCAAGAGCCAAGGGCGGTAGTCTGCATAGCCAAGCGCGCGGGCGGCCAGCTCATTACCTGAAAAATCATGATCGCCTGCACGCACCGCCGCCAGATAACCTTCAAAGGTCATATCGGCAGGAATATGGTTCCAGTTGTCGCGAAAATAGCGATAGACGGACTGGATTTGACTGGCCGGGTCCCGAACCACGAACAAGCATTTCGGATTGCTTGCGAGCTTTGGCACCCGGGCGAGCGCTGTGGCGCTATAGATGTAGGTCGGCGTAGCTTCAAACTGGACAGATGTCGCAGGCTCTGGCGTGGGAAAGGCTGACGCATAGGTCTCAATCCCCTGCAAGACATTGAACTTGGCGTTGAAGGTATGACTGTCCGGATCAGCGAAAAAGCAGGTTTCCTTCTCATAAGATCCATGCACCTGCGGATGCGCATTAAGCCAGTTATAAAGCGAAGACGTCCCGGCCTTTGGAACCCCTGCGATAATCAAATTCGGAAACATGGTCATTCCCGGCCGCTCCGAACCAACAGGCCAGTGAACAGCGCTGACATTTCCCCAATGAACCGTCGCATTGCAAATCGCGCTTCGTAACTTTCGCGTGCTGCCGTCCTCATGCCACGCAATGCCGGTCGCTCAAGGGATGCAAGGCGCTCACTCAGGACCGTTTCGTCCAATGCAAAGACCCCTCCTGTCACACCTTCAGTAACCAGCGACGCCATATCGCTGGTATCGGCCACCAACACTGGCGTGCCATTGCGCAGAGCCTCTGGCACAATCAGGGGCAACCCTTCCCACCGTGAGGGCACCACTAGCACGTCCGCGGCGGCGTAATAGGCGTCGATCTCATCGCCCGCGCACCATCCGTGATGCAAAACCCCCTCTGGCAGAACCGGCGCGACCCCATCTCGCACAACATCACCGACAAGATGCAGCCTTAATTTTGGGTTCCGCTGTCGCGCCCGCTCGAACGCGGGCGAAAGTATGTCGAGCCCCTTTTGACGATCAAAGCGGCCCACAAACAGCAAATGGACCTCATCCAACGCACCGCGCTGGAACGGCGCAGCCATCGGCACGGGATCGCAGTCAGGCACCGCGTTTTCGACAACCACCTGACGCCCACCATAGCCCAGCCGCTTTGCCAGCTTGGCATCGCCGTGGGACACATTCACCACCAAATCCGCCAGTCCCGCCAATCGTCCTTCGACGGCCCTCACCACCCGGCCCTTAACGGAGTTTTCGCTGTAATTGCTGATCGCCCAACAATGCGCGCAGTAGATCGCGGGGGTCTTGTCGCCCGCCAGCCTAAGGGCCAGCAGCGGGAAGAGGGAAAATGTGCTATTGAACAGGTACAGATCAGGCCGAAAGTTTCGGCGCGCGCCCCAAAAGGCGCGCAACAGACGGGTGATGGCCATCACGCTGCGGCGGTCGCGGCGAAACGGTATCAAATCGTTACCCGGACGCAAGATTTTAGCGTCCTTGTCAGGCAGAAGGATCGCGAGATCAAATCCGTGGTCTTTTAGCTGGCGCAGACCTTCGTGATAACGGCCAACGCCGCCAAGCGCGGTTTCACAAACACTAAGTATGCGGGGACGGGCCAACGAATCGGGCGCGCCGGTCGATGCGCCGTTCAGAGCCATAAAAGTGATTTTAAAAGATTAATGATCTGCATACAATTTACTCTAGTCGGTGTATTGTGCAGCCGCCAGCGACAATTCCGCCAGCCGTTCCGGACTGTATCCTAAATTTCGTCAGCTAGCCGTTTGATTCAACTTGTAATATCTACCCTCCACCGGATTAAGGCGTTAAGGTGTCATGAATGTGACGTGCGGCTGGTAACCTGGGGGGGGTGAGATGCTGTATGGGTCTGATCTCCGGGGGACAAGTGTCTTACAACCGTTTCGAAAACATGCTCGATGCTGCCAACTTCGTCGCGCCCACTCCGCATCTTGGAGTTGGGCAGCGCCTTTACGCCTCCTTTGGCAAGCGCGCGATCGACGTGGTTGCAGCAACCCTGCTGCTGCTCGCCGTAACCCCCATTGTTCTGCCGCTTGCGCTGTTCATCCTGATCACCGACGGCACCCCTTTCTTTGGGCACGAACGGGTTGGCCAAGGGGGCCGCGTCTTCAAATGCTGGAAATTCCGCACCATGCGCAAGGACTCCTCACGCGCCCTTAGGTTCATGCTTAGAACCGACAGCATCGCAGCGCAGGAATGGAAGAAAGCACAAAAACTCACCTTCGACCCTCGCATCACGCGAGTGGGCGAGTTTCTGCGAAAATCGAGCATCGACGAATTGCCACAGCTGATCAACGTTTTGCGGGGTGAGATGAGCATGGTCGGCCCGCGCCCTGTGACCCGCAAGGAACTACACCATTACGGCACGGCCCTTTCGCTGTATCTGGCAGCGCGGCCCGGCTTGACCGGATTGTGGCAGGTGCATGGCCGCGGCACGACAACCTATGCAGAGCGGGTCGAGATGGATTGCGCCTATGTCAAGAAAATCAGTTTGATGACTGATATTAGGCTTATGCTGCAAACCGCAGGCGTCGTCCTGAAACGGACTGGCTCATGAAACATCTCGTCCCCTTTTCCCAAACTGAGTTTTCCCGTGATGATGAGCCGTCCTTCGGCACCGCGCTGCGAGAGGCGCTTTCACTCATCCGACGCAGCGCAGTTTTGATGCTTGGGCTCGGCATTCTGTTTGCGACAATCGCTTTGGTCCTGACCCAACGGATGGACCGCATTTACAAAAGCTCTGCACAGATCATGATCGAACGCCCCGTGACCAGCCCGATTGAGGTCGACCAACCATCGCAGATGCGGGCAGACAATGGCTATGTCGACGGTCAGGTGCTGCTGCTGCGCGCAGACGACACTTTGCTTGGCGTGATTGACCGGGCCGAATTGCTAAGCGAGCCTTCCTTTCAGACCCAAGCCCCCAGCTTACTGCGCCGCGCGATTAATTGGGCCAAAGGGTTTATCCCCGGTCAGCCCGCAACCTCTGCCGTCGGTGGCGATACCGGCCAGCGAACCGCCTTGCGTGTCTTGAAAGAAGCGCTCAGCGTAAGACGCGAGGGCGATACCAATGTCGTGACCATCAGCGTCCGTGCCCTCAAGCCTGAGTTGGCGCAGCAGATCACCGCCGCTTTGGTAGATACCTATATCGATCTGCGCCTTGACCGTCGCGAGGCCGAAGCGCGCCGTCTGAGTGAATGGATCGACGCGCGTTCAGAAGAATTGCGTGCGAAACTGAATGAGGCCGAACGCGCGGTGACAGCCTACCGCATTGTCAACGATCTGGTCGGCGATGCAAATACCGCCAGCGTAAGCGATCAACAACTGACGGAAATTAGCGCCGAACTGATCCGTGCCCGTGCCGATCTGGCCCAAAAGCGCGCCTCTTATGAACGGTTTGAGCAGATACGTGGCGAGAATGGCGACCTGACGAGCCTGTCGCAGGTCCAGAATTCAACCATTGTCATGTCCCTGCGGGAATCGCTCCTGTCCCTGAAAATGCGCGAGCAAGAAGCCGAGCAGATCGGCCTTCCCGGCAACGCAAGGCTGACCCAGATCCAGCGCCAAATCGCTTTGACCCAAGAACAGCTAGACGCCGAGGTGGCCCGCGTTACTGAGGCGCTGCTCAACGAAATTCAGTCGCTGGAGAACCGCATTCGCATTCTTACCGAAGCATTGGACCAAGCCGGGGGCCGCTCTGGGCAACAAACACAGAGCACGATGGGGCTCAACGAGTTGCAGCGCGTGGCCGACGCCTACCGCTTGCGCTATGAAAGATACCTGAACAATGCAGGTGTCGCGAATGAGTTGAGCACCTTTGCCACCAGCGGGACGCAGGTCATCAGCTCGGCATCTTTGCCGACTTTCCCGATCTATCCGCTGACGAAAGTCTTTGTGGTTCTCAGCTTTCTCGTCGGTGTCGCCGTGGCACTGGTGCTCAAGCTCAGCCGCGAAGCGCTTTCTGATGAATTCACCTCCACCGATCAAATTGAACGGCTAACCGGCGTCAAAGTGCTTTCTGCCCTGCCCGCCCTGACCGGCAACCGCGTGCCGCGCGACATGTTGCGAAACGAGCCATACTCGCCTTACAGCGAAGCCATCTCGGTCCTGCGTCAGAACCTTGGCCTCAGAGCGCCACAGGACACGGCAGGCAGTTGGGCGCCGGTTGTCCTCATCACCTCGGCGGGCGAAGACGTGGGCAAGACCTCGGTCGCGGCCTCTGTTGCTGAATCCGCTGCCGCCAGCGGTCAGAGCGTTCTGCTGGTTGACGCGGATCTGCGTTTTGCTGGCCTGTCCGACCTCTATGACATCGACGAAGGCGAAGGGCTCTGCGACATCCTCATGGGCGGCGAATGGCACCCCGAAGAAGAAGCAGACACAAGCGGCCTAAGCATCGTACCCGCAGGCGACCTTAACGGCAGACAGCCCGCGGATTGCCTCGCCAGCCCCGCCCTGGGTCGCTTCGTGCGCAGCGCCCGGCAGACCTATGACCTGATCGTTATAGACGCCCCCCCAGTCGCAAATCTCGCCGACTGCAATATCCTTGCCGAAGAATGCAGCCATGTGGCCTTGGTACTCGACGTACAAAAAAGCAGCCGAAGCGATCTGCGCGGCACGCTCAAACAACTGCCCGCCGATAAGATTTCGGGTTTTGTCCTCAATCACGTCGATTTCGAAAACGATGCTGGTCAATGGCGCATTGGCAGTTCTTCTGCCTCGACCTACGGATCGTCGGCCAAGCTGTACGACATGCGGCGCGCGGCTGAGGCCAAGAAGGGCGACGCCGGGAACATCGGCCGGATAGCATGACGGCGCCCGCGCCCAAGCTGCACCGTCAAGACTTGCGGGCATCGGTCCTACCCAGTCAATCGGCCACCTGACCTGTGCCATCGCATGTTACCAAGGACGTCTCATTGACTGTGCCGCACTCTCCCAAACCAACAACTGCCCGCGCAAATATCCTCCATTCTGTTGGCGGCAAGGTGAGCTATGTGCTGTCCCAAATGCTTGTCCTCGCGGCTCTGGCACGCTTTGAAGGCATTGAGGCCACGGGTGCTTTTGGCTTTGCGATGGCAGTCGCGACGCCAGTCTTCCTTTTGGCAAACATGGGGCTGCAGGTCGGTCTTGCGACCGATGCAAACCGGGACTTTGCCTTTGAAGACTATGTCGGCTTGGCAATTGTAGCCGGCATTTTGGGCCTTATCACCTGTGTTACCCTTGGCCCGATGCTGTTGGAGTCCGATACCGCGCGTCCCTTGCTCGTAATCATCGCGGCACAAAAGGCGGTCGAGTCCCTCTCAATGGTTTGCTACGGCGCCTTTCAACTGCAAAGCCGTATGAAGCTCGTTGCGCGATCGCTTGCCCTGCGGGGCTGGATCAGCGCGGTCATCTTTGCCCTGTTGCTCGCAGCAGGCGCCCCGGCCGCCGGCGCCTTTTCAGCGCAGCTTGTGGTCTGGTCTGCGGTGCTTATCTTTCATGACTACCCCTTGGCCAGCCGATTGCTGAACGCGCGCCTGGCCCTGCCGCGCTTCCACCTACAGGCGATGCGCGCACTCGCAGTGGTAAACTTGCCACTTTCCCTGTCTGGTTTTCTGAATGCAATCGCCAACAACCTGCCCCGTCTGGTTCTGGGCAGCTACTTTGGTTTGGCCGCAGTCGGAATTTACACGGTCATCGCCTATTTTATGCAGGCGGGCACAATGGTGATTAATGCGGTCAACCAAGCGCTTCTCGGCCATTTCGCGCATATCCGACTGGAACGCGCCAACGCCGCAGAGCTTATCGCCATTACGCGCCCCCTGTTGCTGGCCGCCCTTTGCATCTCCCTTCTAGGTGTCATCTTGGTTTACCTGCTTGGCGAACCCGCGCTGGTCGCAATCTTTGGGGCCCCCTTCGGGGCTGGGTTCCCACTTTTGATGCTCATCTCATTCGCTTTGGTGACCAAGCTATTCGGCATCGTGCCGCAGGCACTCATACATGCGGACCGACGGTTCAAACTATTTTTGACCTATGAACTTCTGTCTCTCGGTTTGGGCCTTGTCCTATTGACCCAATTGGTGCCCCGATTTGGAATTAACGGCGCGGGGCTTTCGGTTCTGATCGTGGCGGTATTCCGGCTGCTCTTTTTATGGGTGGCCGCAGCACCGGCCCTGCTTGGCAAAGAGAATTGATCCGCCTGCTGACACATCCCCTCTTTTGGGTCATTGCTTTGATGCCCTTTGGCTGGGTCGAGTCTGTCCAGTTGGGCGGCCTTAGCGTGAACCTCCCCTACATCGCCGCGCTCGCGCTCATTGGGGTCGCGGCCATCACGCCTGCATATTATTTCGGCGCGACAGCCATTTTGCGCCACTATGGAATATGGCTTGCGGCTTACGCGCTCTATCTGCCGCTGCTCATCGTGTCGCTTGCGGGGTCAGAGGCACAGGGCATGCCGTTTCGGCAAATCTTCTTTAGCGTAACGGCTCTGGCCTGCGCGGCATGGATCGCCGTTGACCATGATCGCAGCAGGTTGCTACGCAGCGCTGCCGCTTGCGGTATTTTGCTGACCGTCATCGTGATTGAGGTCTTGGCCCGCCGCGTCGGCCTCAGTTGGTTAGACGCGATCCTACGGTTTATCACCTCAGGCGATCTCGATTTTATTATCTACGGGTTTTTCCGCCGGGTCTTTAACGCGGCAGGCGGCGAAGACGCAGCCGCCGTCGGTGCTGCCGCCAAAAACGCCCTCGCCTCTGCCGTCTTCACAGCAGGCGTCCTGTTTCGCGCGGGCCACCAAACCAATGGACGAGACCGTATCGGCATGATCGTGTCATTGCTGATCCTCGGGTTGTTAATCATGCTGAACACAAGATCAGTGCTGCTTATGGCACTTTTGTCATTCCCACTGGCGGGGATCATTTCCCTGACCCGCCGGGGCCAGATCTCGCTGGCAAGAAGCGTTGGGGCTATTTTGATAACTGCGATTGCCGTCACTGGGTTGGTCCTATTTGCCACCTCAGACAACGCATTGATGTCTACGCTTGCCGACCGGTTCAGCTTTACAGATGCTTCCGCAGGGTCGCGGTTCGACCAGCTAGGCTGGGCCTTTGGACGTATTGAAACGGCCATCTGGACAGGGTCCGGCTATGCCGAGATCGACGGCCATCCCGTGCACAACCTCTTTGTCGGGGCATGGATGCACGCGGGGTTGTTTGCATTCATCTTGGTGACATTTTTCTACATCGGCCTGCTCATTACCTGGGCACGGTTTGTCGCGCAAATCCTGATGCGGCCTGCCGCGTGGACCCTTCCGCTGAAGCCTGAGTGGGTTGCCGTTCTGCCGCTGGTGCCGCTGTTCCGGGTCTGGCTTTCCGGAGATGCGGGGCATATGAACTTTGTGGAATGGATCGCAATCGGTGCATTCCTCGGGGTTCTTGCCGCCAACCGACTAGCGCAGCCAGCCTTGCCGACCCCGGGACTAAGAACTGTCCAGATATAGCTAACGGATGAGACCGAATGAAATTGCGCTATCAGGTCAAACGCATACTGGGCAATTTCGGACTAGAACTGCGGCGCGTTCCGAAGTCCGGGCGTAGACAACCTGCATGGCTAACCCATCCTGTCACCGCGGATTACCTCCCGGAATATCGCGGATCACTCATTGTTGACGCAGATATATCCGATGCGCGCGGCCTCAGCGTGCTGGGCCTGCCCTTCACTGAAGCGCACCCTTTCCTGCGGGCTGCCAAAGCGGGGCTCGAAGCGCGAGACGAGACCGACAGATGGACGCGCGTTCGTACCGTGCTTGACGAGGCCAGCTGCGCCTTCCAACCTGCATCTGCTTTGGAGGCCATCAACCTTTCCGAAGCTGAAGCCCCCGGTCTTGCCAGCCAGCCCCCACATGCCTGTCTCTTACCTTGGTCGCCGCGCACGGTTGCCCAAACGGTGAAAGGCCGAAATGTCGCGATGGAAGAAGCAGGCCATCAGTACAGAGTGAAACTGGGCGTTGGCGACGGACTCACAGCCTTTGGCCCTTGGAGCACGGCCAAGCTCGACCTGGAAACCAAGCGCATCGTGAACCTTTTGCAATCCGTTCAGAACTGCGGGTTTGGGTCATTTGATCCGCAAGCGCCTATTAAAGCCAACGCGCTGCTCAAGGATGGCAACTTGCGCTGGCAAATCGAAGAGGGCAATCACCGCCTACCCGTGGCTGCGGCGTCGGGCACTACATCTATGTCCCTTATGGTCGTCCAAACCATCCGCAGAGACGATGCGTCCCTTTGGCCACGCGTGGCCGACGGCACATTTACTCAAAGTGGCGCCTTGGCGGTGTTTGATCGGATCTTCGCCGGATAGCAGACTTTGCTGTCTGCAAAAGAACCCGAGAACCACCCGCGTGGGTTAGTATTAGCCTGTCTTTAGGAGGTTACAGCAGAAAGCTAAACAGATCTGAAGATCAGCCGAATCGATTCGCGGTACTTCGAGCGATAAAGATTTCCAAAACGTAAATTTCAACCAGCAAATCTCTTATCGTCCACCTTGAGTTGCAATTCAATGATATGAATCACGCTTAAGGGTTGAGAAACGCGGCTTTTTTATGACGGAAGTGCGGCAATACACGATTCTGTATGAGAGAACGGCCGAATTATGGTACAAAACTTAATGACCGAAATTTTGGATAGGACTCTTATTTTTCAGGTATTTTACCGATTTTTTGGTACATGTTTAGCTTAAATTAGCGCTTTTCTGCCGAGCGCTGACCGTCCGGGGGGACAAAACTATGATTGCCGCAGACCAGACATATTCATGCGCGAATATTCGCTCTTTTCGCGCACAGAACCTAGATTTCCAGACAGAAGATTTTAACGAGGCAACTTCCCAACAAAAAAACTCAAACAAAGGCGAAATGGTCGCCCTGATTGCTGATGACGACGAATTCTTCCGCATGGCTCTGGGAATGATCCTGAAAAAGCACCTTGGTTTCACAACAGTTATCGAGGCAACCTCCTTTGAGGAGTCGTTGGCTTACTTACAATCAAGGGATGATATATCACTCGCTCTATACGACCTCGCGATGCCCGGCATGGAAAGCGCGGCAAGTTTGCGCGCTGTTCGCGAGAATTTTCCTGAGAAAAAAATCGCAATAATTTCCGGTTCAGGACGCCGTTCCGATGTCTTGCTCGCGCTGAATAACGGCGTGCACGGTTATGTGCCCAAGAGCCTCGGCGCGCCGTCCATTCGCAATGCACTGGCGATGATCTTGAACGGGCAAGTCTATGTGCCGCCTCTCGTTTCGGAAATTGAGGGCGAAGAAGCAGGCACTGGCGAAAGTACAGATCAGTCCGCGCTCAAAAGCCTGACCCCGCGCCAGAAGGAAATCCTACGTCTGCTTGTCAAAGCAAAATCAAACAAGGAAATCGCCCGGACCCTTTCTATTTGCGAAGGCACTGTCAAAGTGCACCTGTCCGCATTGTTCCGCAATTTGGGCACCGATAGCCGATCCGCCACTGCCGTAATTGGCGCGCAGCTTTTCGGATGACAAAGTGAGCACGCCGGCTTCGGGCCAACAGCTCCTGAGAACCTATGGTCTGCGCATGATTGAGCGCACGATGATGTTCTCGGCGATCTTGACGGCATTGTTGATCCTACTGGCCTTTCTTGTGGTAATTGAAATCACCAAGATTGGCCGAGGATTAACGACGGGTCAGAGCGGCACGGAAAATCAGCTTGAGCAACCGGCGCCCCTGCCCGCTCGACAGTCTAACCTGTTAGCCGGATCACAGGGGCGTAGCCCCGCGCCTGCGTCCGACGCTGCCGCTGATTTGCCCTTCACCAATGCGGAGCCGTTGGACGACCTGTCGAACTTAGAGGTGGCTGAAACAATATTTGCTGAAGGACAAAGAGCGCGAATTGTCGTCCAGGAGCAATTAATCAACAACCTCCTTACGCTTCTTTTGCTGCTGATGGTCACGATGGTGATCACGGGCTATGCCTATGTCCGGCTGCGTGGCCGGACGATGCGGGAACTGCAAATCGTGCATAGATCAATCGAAGATACACTTCGCCGATCTGTAGAAGCCAGCAATGCCAAGACGGAATTTTTAGCATCCATGAGCCACGAGATCCGCACGCCGCTGAATGGCATCATTGGATACTCAGACCTGTTGGCCGACACCCGCCTTACCCGAAGCCAACGGCGCTATCTGGAACGCATGCAGTTCGGAGGGGCGGCGCTGTTATCAACGGTGAATGATATTCTCGACTTTTCCAAGATTGAGGCAGGTCGGCTCAGTGTGGATTTGCAGCCCCTGGCGCTTCTGCCGCTCATTAACAACGCAACATCCATTATCTCTAACGAGGCAGAGAAGAAGGGCCTGCAACTAGATGTGGAACTTGCCCCCGACCTGCCGGAAATCTTTGAGGGGGACGAAACCCGTATCCGGCAAATCCTGCTCAACTTGCTGAATAACGCCTGCAAATTTACCGCAGAGGGTAGCGTGCAGCTTGTTGTCGATAAGGTCGACCGGGTGTCCGGTCCCTGCATCCGCTTTTCGGTCCACGACACTGGCATTGGCATCGCTGAAGACGATGTAGAACTGCTGTTTGAGCGCTTTTACCAAGTTGAACGCTCGAAAATGTCCTGCTTTGAAGGCACCGGACTTGGGCTGGCGATATCCAAACGTCTTGCTGGCCTTATGGGCGGTGAAATCGGCGTAAACAGCCGTCGAACCGGGGGGTCGACATTCTGGTTCACGGTGCCTTGCCGCCTCCCTGCGCAGCCCATGTGCCCCGTGACCTTGGAGAAATTCAACCCGCCCGCATGCGCCTTTGTCAAAGGTCGGGTTTTGCTTGTCGAAGACCTTGAATTTAACAGGGATATTGCGCTGGAAATGCTTCGGAAATATGGCCATGACGTCGACGTTGCTGAAAATGGCGCTGAAGCTTTGAGGATGGTGCAGGCCAACGATTACGATGTCGTTTTGATGGACCTGCAGATGCCCGTCATGGATGGTTTGACCGCCACAAGGCAAATCCGTGCGTTGGAAACACCCGCCGCTGACGTGCCGATCATCGCTCTGACAGCGAATGTTCTGCCACATCAGATCAAACAGTTCGCCGAAGCGGAAATGAACGATCATGTCGCCAAGCCTTTTAAAAAGAACGACTTGCTCGAAAAGGTCGCGGCATGCCTGCGGATGTCGGACCCGTCCACTTCGCCGGAGGGGGCCGTGTTAGATCATACCGGCAAAGAGGCGGACAGCTCTTCCCTTCAGCTCCTTGGAGAGCAACAAGTCGTTTCCATGACCGCTGAGTTACGCCGCCGGCTTCATGAAACCTTTGCCGCGCCCGCCGCAATGCACGACCGCCATGACCTGGCCAGCCGCGCGCATGATATCATCTCATTGGCAGGCATACTGGGCCACGCAGCGCTTGCTGACTCCTGCCTGCAGCTTGAAGACGCCTGTCGCAATGGCACCGCCATCGAAGAAGCTTTTTCTGCTGTAAGGGAGGCCGCGACGGTCAATCTCTTGCTAAATGCTGCCGGCCAAACAGAGCCGATGAATTTCAGCAAATCGGCTGACCAACGCCCTTCTGCCTAGCCGCTAGGTCACCAAATTAACCTTGGCGATACCGCTGCGGGGCTGTGATCCGAGGATTGTTCGTTGGCAAGACGAAAGAGACCGTTCCGAATTATCACCAGCCCGCCCCCTGCAGAGCCTCCTCCCGCACAGTGCGGACGTTCACTCAACCAAGTGGATCAGCTGACCGATGGTGATCTCTTCGACATTGTCGTCTGAACAATCGACGCCCAGATCCGAATTGCCGGTCAGAACGATCGTGTTGGCGATAATCTGTGTACAGCCATCGACGGAAGCTGAATTGCCGGTATAGGTCAATTCGGAATCCGGCATGTAAATTGCGCCCTCCGTGACAGAGGCCGCAGTGCCTTGGATTGAATGGGGCACACCGCCTGTCCGGCTTCCGAAAAACAAAATGCCCGCGTAGGGTCCGGTCGTCGGAGCGGACAGGGTCAGTGTCGTGTTCGCTCCGATGTCCATCGAGCCGCCCGATCCAAAGTAAAAGGTTACGCCTGCACCATTAAATTCCGCCGCATTGGTGCCGCTGGACCGCAATCTGCCACCCTCCACAATGTAGAGACCCGGCGCAAAGTTGACGACCCCTTTCGCATCGAGCCCATTGCAAAAGCGCATGACAGAAAGCACTTCCCCGCTTGCATGGGTCCAGGTTTCGGTTGGCGTTACGTTGGTCGTCGCATTCGGCGTGCCGACGTGGCCATTGTTATAGGTGGTTTGGCAAGGGATGGCAGATGCATTAGGTTCTGCGACCCAATAATAAGGGTCGGCGACGGGCGCTGCGTGATCCTCTGGCGCATCGCAAGCCGTTAAAGTCAGGTGATCGGTGGTATCCGACTCCCCACTGGTTGAGACGCAATCGGTCGTTAAATAGCTGCCAAGTCCTGACATATTGAACGAGTTTGACGCAGTTGAGTTCGAAGCCACCGCACAATTGGTCAGTGTGACATTCGTGCTCCCGGTGACGGTCACAGCCCCGGGTGCCGTTTCCGACAGCGCAAGGATACAGCCCGGCTGGCCCAGGTTCGTTGCGGCGGCCACCGCACGGGCTGCAATGACAATCGGCTCGTTTGAGAAAATAGCCGACAGCAGCCTTGGGCGGGTCTCAGCCAAAATGACCTCGACAGCCGTGGTGTCGCCGGTGAAAGCGCCTTGTTGCGGGGGAACATTGACGCTGATCGTTCCGACGGAATTGTCATAATCCGAGGCTACAGCCACATTCAGGGCGGCTGCGTCGATCTCGGACTTCGCGTCGCCCTTGAATTTGCGAACCGCGCCGGTGTGTGCTGCGAAATCGGCTGCATGTTGCAACAAACGTTGGTTGTAGTAGCGATAACCGGTTTCGGCGCCAAGCCCCATGCCGCCGATCAAGACCGGCATAGCCAAACTGACGTAAATGATCACAGCGCCGCTTTGCTCTGCGCAGAACGCTTTTATACGAGACTTGAACATAGAGGGTTCCTTTACGAAACGACTAGAGGGCCATTACCTGAATGATCGCCGGCCCCAGGATCACGCCGAACAGAACGGGCAGGAAAAAGACAATCATCGGCACGGTCAGCTTTGGGGGGAGCGACGCCGCCTTTTTTTCAGCAAGGCTCATCCGTGTGTCGCGACTTTCCTGCGCCAAAACGCGCAAAGACTGCCCCAATGATGTGCCGTGTTTCTCTGCCTGCAGGAGGGTTGTCACTGCCTGCCGGATGCTGTCCACGCCAGTGCGCTCCGCCAAATTCTCGAAAGCTTTGCGCCGGTCCGCAAGATAGGACATCTCTGCTGTGGTAAGGCTCAGTTCCTCAGCCAATTCCACAGATTGCGACCCAATTTCAGAAGATACCTTGCGCAGCGCGCCTTCGATGCTCATCCCGGATTCCACACAGATCAACAACAGGTCGAGGGCGTCGGGCCATGCCTGCCGCATTGCCTTTTGCCGCTTGTCGATCAGATTTTTTACGTAAAGCGCAGGGCCAAAATACCCGATGCAAGCGGTGAAGACCGTAATTCCCCATTTCACCACGAAAGGCTTGTCTAAATCGATAAGCACAAAGAGATAGAACGCCGCGAAGGCCGCCAGCCCAAGCGGCACCAGCAGCCGCAGCGCGAGATAGGCCATAAGTGGCCCGTCCCCCCGAAACCCGGCCATCCGCAAACGGCGCCGTGTGGCGCCATCTTTGGCCTGTTGCGCCAAACCAAACCGTTCGACGATATCTTTGAATAGTTTCTTAGGTTCTGGCCGTAACGACAGCTTACCGGTGGCCTGCAGCCGCGCTCTTTCGCGCACACGGATCCGTTCTGACTCGTCGGTAACCAATCGCATCCGACGTTCAAGCGCATCCCCCGCAATATAAGGCCAAAGCGCAACCATGATCCCACTGGCAACAGCCGAAGCCGCCAAAAGGCTGATGGCCAGTTCATCATATGTCTGCAAAAGGAGATCTAGGTTCATCTTAAGCCTCTAGAAGTCAAAGTTGATCATAGCGCGCATCACTAGCACTCCCATCAGCATCCAGAATGCGGATACGGCGATGATGATGTTGCCGAGAAGGTCCTGAAAAAGCAGACCCACATACTCTGGCGCGATGACGGAAAGTGTCCCGCCTACAAAGAAGGGAATTGCGGCGATAATTATGGCTCCCGCTTTCGCTTCACTGCTTAGAGCCTGCACTTTGTTCTTCATTTTTTTTCGTTCGCGTACAACTCGAGACAAATTTCCAAGCGCCTCTGAAAGACTACCGCCACTCCGACTTTGGATCGCAATAACGATTGCAAAGAATGTCGCTTCTGGAACTGGCGCCCGCTCAGGCAATCGCGCCACAGCGTCCGCCATCGTCATTCCCATAGCGTGGTCATCAACAATAGCTTTGAATTCGCTGCGTACTGGTTCGCTGGCATCCGTTGCAATCGCCTTAAGGCAATCAGAGAGCGGAAGTCCGGACTTCACACCACGCACAATCACATCGACGGCATCCGGGAGTTCTCTGATAAATCGCTCCAGCCGCTTTTTGCGACGACGGTTCACAATCATGTTGGGGATCAAAAGTGCAGCAGCCAGACCGAAAGCAGCGCCAGGGATATGACCTATTCCAAAGAATACTGTGGCAACGGCAAAGCTGATGCTTCCCGCGATCAGCCCTACAAGGAAAAAGGTGCGCCTGGACCAGTTTAGCCCAGCTTGCCTAATCCGCATCTTTAATGACGGCTTCTTCTTGCCGTTTACCCCGGCCTCCTGCTCAGCCATCTCTTGCAAAACGTCATCAACACTCTTTTTACGGGCCCTATCTTTCAGTGCACCTCTGACAGCTGCCGATGGGCCATTTATAACGGCGCCAAGCCTGTCGCTCGCACGGCTTCCTCCATCGAGACGCGGCTGGAACACGGACCAAAGCAGGCCGCCAGCGGTCAGCGCAGCAAGAAAGAAGATCAAAATGGGATGGGCAGTGGCGAGCATTCATGCCTCCTTCAGGCTGCGGGTGCGATAGCGGCGTCGAGTGCATCGGCGAGGTGTTTTTCTTCGCCGTAGTATTTCGCCCTGTCCCAAAAGGCCGGGCGTCCGATGCCGGTAGAGACGTGGCGGCCAATTAACTTGCCATCGGCGTCTTCGCCCTGCACATCGTACAGCATGAGATCTTGGGTGGTGATCACGTCGCCTTCCATCCCCAGCACCTCGGTGACATGGGTGATGCGACGGGTGCCGTCGCGCATGCGCATGGCATGTACAATGACGTCAATTGAACCGGATATCATTTCACGAATGGTTCGCGCTGGCAGGTTAAAGCCACCCATCGTAATCATTGATTCAAGACGGGAGATCGCCTCACGAGGCGAGTTCGCGTGCAGCGTCCCCATTGAGCCATCGTGGCCGGTGTTCATGGCCTGAAGCAGATCGAAGGCTTCCGTACCACGCACCTCACCGACGATAATGCGGTCGGGGCGCATCCGCAGGCAGTTCTTGACCAACTGTCGCATGGTAATCTCGCCCTCGCCCTCGATATTGGGGGGGCGTGTTTCAAGCCGTACGGTATGGGGCTGCTGGAGTTGCAGTTCAGCAGCATCTTCACAAGTGACGATCCGCTCGCCCTCGTCAATATAGCGGGTGAGACAGTTCAGCAGCGTCGTCTTGCCCGAACCTGTACCGCCGGAAACCAATACGTTGCAGCGGACCCGGCCGATGATTTTCAGCACCTCGGCCCCTTCAGGGGTGATTGAGCCGAAACGCACCAGTTGATCGAGCGTCAGCCGTTCGCGGGCAAACTTACGAATTGTCAGGGTGGCACCGTCGACGGCAAGCGGGGGGGCAATGACGTTGACGCGCGACCCGTCCAACAGACGTGCATCGCAAATCGGGGAGCTTTCATCGACCCGGCGGCCTACCTGGCTTACGATTTTTTGGCAGATGTTAAGCAGCTGATCGGCGTCGCGAAAGCGCACACCGCTTTCCTGCACCTTGCCATTGACCTCGATGTAAACTTGATCAGGGCCATTGACCATAATGTCGGTAATTTCGTCGCGGGCCAGAAGTGGCTCAAGCGGGCCGAGACCGAGTACATCGTTACAAATATCTTCGAGCAAATCTTCCTGGTCTGAAGACGACAGAACGACCTTGCGCGCCGCGATAATATCGACGACGACGCTGCGGACGCTGGCTCGTGCGGTTGTCGTGTCGACTGTTGAAAGCTGAGAAACGTCAATTGTCTCAACCAAAGCAGAGAATACAGATGCTTTGAGATCGTAATATTCCTTGGACTTTCGTCCCGGTTGCGCGACCAGTGTAGAAGACCTGCGGGATACGTCTAAATTCGCCTGGCCCGCATTGTGTTGCGTAGCGGGCTGAGAAATTTGTTTCAGGTTGTTATTGACCGCGGCATTCGGAGCGGCCTGCCTTTTGCCGAACATGACCGTACTTCCGTTCAAATTTGATATGGGGAGATGGAGGGCTGCTGCCCTCCATCCGAGCGCATGTGAGAGCTTACGCCGCCGCCGGAAGCGCCGCTGCGAGTGCCCCTGAAATAGCGTTAAAGATGAGAACTAGGTTGTCGCCTACCAGTCCGAGGGCAACGATAATAACGACAGATACCAAGCCTGCAATCAGGCCGTACTCAATCGCAGTTGCACCGGATTCGTCGTTCTGGAAACGTGTGATAAGATTTTTCATGGGTAATTCCCTTCCGTTTGTATCTGTTAATATGTCCCGGCGTCATGGCAGCCTGAACGTCTGAAGTCCGCCATGATCGGCGTGCTACCATTAGTAAGTTCAACTCGAATCGGAATAAATTCGGCCTGATGGCCTATGCCATCCGGCTAGGCCGGAACGCAGCCAAAGCCCTTATTTTTAAGGGCCGCGCATGTGGCGCGCTTGTTTCAAGCGTGATTTTCCCCGGGCGAATCACCCTTCCCGGCCAATCGCACTAGGCCAAATGGCCTAATCCCCCTCGCCCAAGGCATAGGCCATGCGGCTGAATTGAGCGGTGAGATGGCCGCATGGTACAAATACTCTTGTTACGCGGGCTTTATCGACGTTCCCCCGCCAGCGCCCATTGAAAGAGTATTCGCATGTTTTCTCACATTGTTGCCTCCCTCGCCCTGTTCTTCTTTATCGCTGCGATGATCTATGCGGCCCTGCAGGATGCGGCGACGCTCACGATCCGTAACCGCCTCGTTCTCATCCTCGCCGCGGGATATGTTGTATTCGCGCCCCTCGCGGGATTTGGGGTTATAGAGTTCGCGCAAGGCATCGGGACCGGCGCACTCTGCCTGGTTGCCACATTTACGCTCTTTGCATTCGGGGTGATCGGCGGCGGTGATGCAAAGCTTGTCGCCGCTGCTGCTGTCTGGCTCGGCCCCGAAGGCGCGCTACTTTTCATGCTATATACAATGCTGATTGGCGGACTGCTCGCGGCCTCAATCCTGATGGTACGCGCGATCCCTCTGCCAGCAGCTGTTGCTGGGCAGACGTGGATCTTGCGTCTGCAATCGCGTCAAATCGCACTGCCCTACGCGCTGGCCATCGCCCCTGGCGCGCTTTTGGCACTCCCGACAACACATTGGTTCGCGCTCGTCGCCTGAACCGGAAAAGAAGGACTTTTGATATGCCTATTTCCCGCCTGCTCGTTCTGGCTCTGTCGCTCACCACTGGTGGCGGTGCCGCGTATCTCACCACTATGGATAAACCGCAGACCAATCAAATGATCATGACGGCCCCATCCGTAACATCCGAACGTGCCGAGGTGCTCACGGCCGCGTCAGACCTCATGCAGCGCCAGCGGCTTGAGGCGGGTGATCTTGAATGGAAATCCTGGCCCAAGGAAGCGGTGCACGAGGGTTTCATCCTGCGCTCGGCCCAGCCTGACGCGATTGACGAGGCCACTGGGAAACTGATGCGGACCTCCATTCTTGCCGGTGAACCGTTGCGCCGCGAAAAAATCAGCGCATCGAACAACGGCTACCTTTCCGCGCTGCTCTCTCCGGGGAAACGCGCTGTGTCGGTTAAAATCACATCGGAAAGCACGGCAGGCGGATTTATTTTGCCGGATGATCGTGTCGATGTTCTGCACACAACAGTTACCGGAAGTGGGCGCAACGGCTTTACTCGGACCGTGGTCACAAACATCCGGGTTCTGGCCATCGATCAGCAAACCAGCGCGCCCGAGGCTAACGCTGTCGCGTCTGCCAAGACAGCGACGCTTGAGCTTGCGCCAGAACAGGTTGAGGTCGTCTCAGCCGCCGAGGCCAATGGCACGCTGTCCCTGTCCCTGCGCTCTGCCGCTGATAATTCCGATATTCAGATCGTTGCAAGCGAAAGCGAGCGGACCGTTCGTATCATCAGCAGCGGCAATGGCCGTCTTGCCAAGATTAACTAAGGAGCAGCGCGATGACTTTGATCTCAACGATGCATGAACCAAAGCCGGCTTTGACCGACGTCTTGGACAATCGCCCCGTTCCGAAAATCAGGATCGCAGCATTTTGTGAAAGCCCTGAATTGCACAGGGCCGTCGAAGACGCAGCACTTGATCGGCGTATGATGCGGGCGACCGTTGAAGCGGAAATGGGCGGCTGGAAATCTGCACTGGCCCGCTACAAGACCAAAACCAGCCCTGACTTGATTATCCTTGAGCGTCGGGTTCCAGGTGATCTCTTGTTAGAGGAGCTTGGTCGCCTTGCTGCCGTTTGCGACCCCGACACGAAGGTCATCGTGATCGGCGCATCGAATGATGTGGGTCTTTACCGTGCCTTGCTCGACTGCGGGATCAGCGACTATCTTGTGACCCCTGTCGAAGGCCCGACGTTAATTGCCGCCGTCACGCGGTTGTACGAAGAAGAAAAAGCCCGAAAGTTAGGCCGGACCTGCGCTTTTGTCGGTGCCAAAGGTGGTGTGGGGTCATCGACCGTTGCGCATAACGTCGCAGCAATGATGGCGCAGAAATCTGAGGTCGACACCATCCTTGCGGATATGGATCTGCCCTTCGGTACTGCCGGGCTAAACTTTAACCTCGACAATGTGCAGGGTGTGGCCGATGCGCTTGAAAGCGGTGGCAAGCTTGATGAAATGTTGCTGGATCGGCTGCTGGTAAAATGCTCTGACCGACTGAGTATGCTGTCCGCCCCCGCCACGCTCGAAACCCCCTATGACGTGAGCGAAGAAGATTTTGATGCGCTGATCGACCTTGCCCGCGGCAGCGCCGCACAGGTGATTTTGGACATGCCGCACATTTGGTCTTCTTGGGCCCGCCGGATGTTGGTGGCGGCGGATGAAGTTGTCATCACTGCCGCGCCGGATCTTGCTAACTTGCGCAATACCAAAAGTTTGGTTGAGACGTTGCGCAAGGCGCGCCCAAACGATGCCCCACCTCGGTTGATCCTGAACCAAGTCGGCGTCTCAAAGAGGCTGGAGATTAAAACTTCCGAGTTCGTTAAAGCCATCGGCCTCGACCCGGTGGCCGTTATCCCTTTTGAGCCGAAGGTCTTTGGAAAAGCGGCCAACAATGGGCAGATGATTACGGAAATCGCGCCCCGAACAGCTGCGCCCTTTGCCAAAATTGCCCGGCTGTTGCTCGAAAGCGGAGGCGCTCTGCCCAAACACGGTGGTTTCTTGTCCAAGCTGAGCCTAAGGAAACGATCCGCATGATTTTCGCGGGGCATCAATGGCGATTGCGGGGCAAGGCCAGCGCCTTTTCCCGTGATCAACGTGGCGTGGCCGCGATTGAGTTCGCATTGGTGGCCCCATTAATCTTTTTCTCGCTGCTCGCGGTGACTGACCTTGGCTTTGCCATCCGTGACCGTATCCAGTTGGACCATTTTCTGCGGTCAGGTGCGCAGGCTGCCATGCGTGATGCGGGTGAAACTGCGGTGCTGAATACTCTAAGATTAACAGGTTGCGATGGGAATGAGGTCTATCCCAATTGCTCAGGGCAAGAGGGTATTTCGTTCACCCCTGCCCCCGATCGCTATTGTGTCTGCCCCACCACTGGGGCCCAAGACACGACCTGTACGAATACCTGTGCTGTCCGTCCACTTAAATTCTACAGCATCTCTGCCGCAAAAAGTTACGATGGAATATTTCTTCCGCAGATGAATTTTGCGCCCTCGGTCTTGGTTGAAGTCAGATGAGGAGGCTCCGGGGGTTCATAAAGTGCCGAAGCGGCACCACCGCGGTGGAATTTGCCTTTATCGGCATGTTGCTGTTCACCAGCACCATCGGCATCGTCGAAGTTGGGCGAGCGCTGTTTCTTTTAAACGAATTGGCCTATGCGGCAGACCGCGCATCGCGCTTGATCATGCTGCAATTCGACATCACCGAAGCCGACCTGGCCGCTTTGGTCCGTGACGAAGATTTGTTGCCCGGTCTGGTCGCCGACAATGTAAGCGTCACGTCCCCACCACAACCTGCAACGGCTGCATTTCGAACGGTGACTCTATCATATGCCTTAACACCGATGATTTCAGGCCTTACCATTTCTCCCGTCACACTCACCGCAGCGCGTCAGGTCGCGAAGTAGCGCATAAATCCAATTGGGGTTATAAACATGAAGCTAAGTTTCCACTCCCTCGCACTCAGCGGCACCATCGCCGCGGTTATGTCCTTCACGACCAATTTGGCCGTGGCTCAAGAATACCGCATCGGGCGCACAGGCGTTCAGGCGGCGGCGGTCCTTTCGATGGCCCAAGCGGGCCCAGAGGTGCGGCTGACGAAAGGGCATTCAAAACTGTTATTCTCTGACCGTTCGTTCGGCACGATAATTGTCGGGGATGATTCAATTGCCAGCACCACAATAGGAACAGGCAATTCTATTATTTTGACCGGGCTATCGGCGGGCTCCACTAACCTTATTGTGCTTAGCGAAACGCAATCCAGCCTTTTGGAAGCAACGATCGTTGTCGAGCCAGCCGCCGGGGCGTTGCGGTCAACCGTGACCGTTTCCAAGGGCGCGAGCATTTCTGATCGTTACGAATGCCGCGGCAATGATTGCGTGCTCATTGAGCAGGATAACGCGACACCAAACCTTTCATTCCTACTTGCTCCCCCACCAGCAGAGGCCGCTGCAGAAGAGAAGCGGGCCGTTCTAAGCAATGAATCGCAGTAATTTACGGCCGTTTTGTTGCCACAAACACGCAGTTTGGCCGAATACAGGAGTACAGGGTAGAGTTTAGGTCTAGACAGGTAGAAGACAATATGTCCCACTTAAAAAAGTTAATTGAGCAAGGGGACAACGTGACAATCCTAAATCACCCCCACAAGTCGCGCCGCTTTATTTCCCACCTCATTGTGCTGGCAGCGCTGGCCAGTCTTGGCGGATGCGGATCGACAGGATCAAAAAAACCGGACAGCCCTATTCCCAGTTCGGTTCCAGATGTCCCCGCCGGTGCTGAGCTTTCGACTGCGGTTTCCAGCTTTGAAAGTGGCAATTTCGGCTATTCGGCAAATTACTTTCAGCAAGCTTTGGCAAAGTCACCAAAAGACATGAGCGCCTGTCTCGGAATGGCGGCCTCCTACGACTGGCTTTACCGTTTTGATCTTGCCGACCGCGCATACGCGAAATGCGCGAAGATCGATAAGAACAGTTTCCATTATCATAATAACATCGGATTCTCTTATATTTTGCGCGGCGAGCATGGAAAAGCTTCTGCGAGCCTCGCGCGTGCCAATCAAATTCGACCGAACGATCCTTTGGTCGAGACAAACCTTAGGATACTTCGCGATGCTACGTCAGGCTAAATTCGGTTTCACATGCGCGCTTCTCTCTATCGCGATGCTTCTCGCCGCGCCGGTCGTTGCCGCAGGCGACACTGGCACTCGGCTTCGCCTAAGCAACGTTTCTCCAGCTAAACTAGCGGTCCCACTGGGGGAATCGCGGGTCTTTACCACCGGAGAGGACATTACACGCCTCGTAATCGGCAATCAGTCAATCGCGGATGTCGTCTTGGTTTCGCCTCGGTCTTTTTACGTCTTGGGGCAAAATCTGGGGCAAACCAATCTACAGGTATTCGGTAATGCCCAAATTGTAATGGGCCTTGTTGATCTTGAAGTTACAGTCGACACGGCGGATCTCGCTGGTGCCCTACGCAGCGCCGTGCCCGGGGCAGATATCCGCGTTGAATCGATCAATGGCCGCGTCCGCTTGAACGGTCATGTGCCCGACGCCATCGCACTTGAACGCGCGTTGAAGATTGCTTCTCAATACGGCTCCTCCGAAGTTGTCAACGCACTCCAAATTGCCAGCCCCCAACAGGTGTTTTTAGAAGTTCGAATGATTGAAGCGTCTCGCGATGCGGGCAAAAGTTTGGGCATTTCGGTAAATGCAAGCAAGAGCGGCTCTGAAGGGGGCGGGTCACTGATCTCTGGTCGCGGTCTGAACGGCGACAATATCCCGTTCGGCAGTTTTCTCGCCAGCCTCATTAGTGATGGTCTTAATATTGATTTGCTGCTGCAAGCACTCGAAGAACGCGGCTTGGCCCGCAATCTCGCGCAGCCAACACTGGCGGCGCTTTCGGGCGAAACAGCAAGCTTTCTCGCGGGCGGTGAAGTCCCCATCCCGGTTGCGGAGGACGATGGGAAAGTTACCATTGAATTCAAAGAATTTGGTGTGCGGCTCAGCTTTACCCCGATTGTGCTTAACAACGGCCTGATCAATTTGACCCTTGAGCCTGAAGTTAGTCAGGTAGATTTTGCCAACACCTTTGACACAGGGCTGATTGAGTTGCCCAGTTTTACCACACGCCGCGCCAAGACGACGATTGAGCTAAAGGACGGTCAAAGCTTTGCCATGGCGGGCCTTTTGCAGCGCAATAACACGCGCCGGCAGCAGCAAATCCCTTGGCTCGGGGATGTGCCAATCCTCGGTACTTTGTTCCGGTCCGCGTCCTTTCAGAAGGATGAGACCGACCTCGTGATTATTGTCACACCGCGGCTCAGCCGCCCTGCCGCGCCTTCGCTGATCAAGACCCCTCTGGATTACTCGGTTGTAACCTCTGAAAAGACGTTCTTCCTCTATGGCATTCAGGAAATCAGCCGTGTCGAAATGACCCGCGAATTGAAGAAACGCGGTATCGAAGCCCCCTTCGGGCATGTGATTAACGACGATTATGTAGCAGGATCGAAATATGACTAATATTTGTAAGATCTTCGCCTTTGGACTTCTATCGCTCCCCGCAGCTTGTGGCGACCCGATGGAACAGACGGATGGTATTTTTCCTGTCGCTGGTTTGGCTCAGGTCAACAACAGCCGCCTGCATATCATTTATCCAAATGGGATGCCCGGGCGGGCCAACCCCGGCGGCTCAGGTCCACGGGCAGAGGTTATTATCAGAGATTACTACGCAGGGACGGCCACCACCGAGGCGGAGTAAAACGGTTTAGTTGACGGATTGGGCCCCGCCCTCCGCTGAACTGCCATTTGATCACCGCAGAGCAGATCCCTTTAATTCCGGTCAATTCCCTAGGTTCTGACAAGAACAAGCGGTCTGCATCCCTCTGCGGGTTGTCGCCAAGCGGTGAAAGCGAAACCCGCCAATGCGATACATTTCTTCGTTATAACTGTTCTTGTTGCCATCGGCGTCCGTCGCTTCGACCACTGTCGTTATTCTTTCCACCGGGGCACGGTAGGGTTCGGCGTTGTTCAACCAGTCGGCTGTTAATACCATTTCTGTGCCGTCCAATTCCCACGTCCCGGCATAGGGGCGCGTGGCATAGAGGAATTCAAAGGTCTTGTCTTTGGAAAATCTCAGATAGCCTTCCGCATCAATCGGCGCATCGACGTTCTGAAAATTCCGAGAGAAGCGGGACCAGAGCAGAACATAGGTCGGCTCATTGCCGCAAAGCTCGAACCGCTCAATCGGTTCGTTCGTCTCAAAATTCCATTTCTCTTCAAACACCGCATTCATAATTTGTTCGCGGGAATTCAGCACCTCTACGTCCTCAAGGTCGTATCTGCGCGTTTCGGTCAGTTCCTCTTCATCTCCGTCCTCCAGCATCTCCGCTTCCAAAGAGATGAGCGGGTCACAAAGTGAGAGCGCGGGCGTGGGTGTCGACTGCTCCTGCGCAGAGATGCTCGAGCCGATGACTGCCAAAAGTGCAAATGTGGTCAGGGTTGCAGAAATGTTCATAATTAGGTCCCCCTATAGAAATTAGTTAAAATCCAGTGTTCCCATCCAAGCAGACCTTACCTTTTATGTAAAATGTTCGTTGCGCGTTTTCAGTCACATTTGCGCCGCAGAATGGTCCCTTCCGTCAGATATTCCTGATGCCAGATGCATCCGCACCCCCGCGGCGCGCATCGTGATTCTGGGGCCATTCCATGCTAAAGATACTCCTTACCGCCTTGTTGTCCCTGACATTTCTCCCAGGTGCCGCAATGGCGCAAAAGGCTGGGATCGGTGCTTGGGAGAACCCAAAGTATACCACCCTTAATTGGATCGAAGATACCCCGGCGCTTGGCTGGTACTACAACTGGCGTTCCGATCAGATGTATTCAAAGTCAAGGCAGCGGCGCAGCGTCGAGTTTGTGCCGATGATCCATAGCGACAAGGATGTAGGCAAGCGCATCCGTTCTGACTTGCCGGTTCGGACCTTGTTGGCCTTCAATGAACCCGATGGCGCGCACAAGATCTCGGTTGAGCGGGCTGTTAAACTTTGGCCCAAGCTGGAGCGCCGCAACCTCCGCCTAAGCAGTCCGGCGACGACACAGGGCGGCACATTGGGCAAGAACTCTTGGCAGCGTCGTTTTATGGATCAGGCCCAAGCCCGTGGGCTGCGGGTCGATTTCATGGCCGTACATTACTACTCGACCAATGGCAGTGTGTCGGAGTTCCGCAATTGGCTCCGAGCGGTTTACGCTGAATACAGGCGCCCGATCTGGGTGACCGAATTTGCCTATATCGACTGGAACCGCCCCGGCCGCGTGACTTACCAGAAAAACGCAAACTTCATGGAAGGCGCAATTCGCATGCTAGAGCAGTTGCCCTTTGTCGAACGCCATGCTTGGTTCGCGGCCAACCCCTACAATTGGAAGGGGCACAGACCACAGATTAATTTGATCAGCCATAACCTACAGTTAACCCCGACAGGCCGAACGTTTGACCGCGTCCTGAGCAGCATGCATGCCCGCCGCGTTTCCAGCTTGCAGGAATAAACACGGAGCGCATATCGGCGCTTCACGTCCTAACTTACTCCGTAAAACGCGCGCGTATTTAATCCTTCATTTGACTCACGACCCAAATAGCGGGTTTAATAGGGTATAAATGTAGGGAGCTCGCATGCATATGTCAGCTTACATATCCCGCAGTATTCTTATCACAGCTTTGACTATTCCGATCTTCATCGGCTCGGTCGCCTATTCTGCGACATCCGAAGGCACCGCGCGCGTCAACGCCCCCGATCAAGGTGATCTCGAAGCTCAGGTCGTACTGGGAGAGGCGCTCCTTTATGGGCTAAGCACAGACGCTGACCCAGAGCGGGCCACAGGACTGCTGCAGGCCGCTGCGGAGGATGGCAATCTTCGCGCCATGCAAATTCTGGGCGAACAGTTGATCTGGGGTTCGGTTGTAGAGCGTGACATCCCTCAGGGACTCGCGCTGCTGGAACAGGCCGTCGCAGCGGGTGATACCAAGGCACAGGTCGCCCTTGGCAAGCTATATCTCTATGGTGGTCCACTAAAAAAGGACAAGACCCGTGCTCTTGAACTGTTTGAAGCGGCGGCCGCACAGGGAGATGGCACTGGGCTTCGGTCCTACGGCGCGGATATCATGTGGAGCTGGTCCAATCCGACCCGAGCAGAAGCGTTTCTGGAACGTGCCGGAAATCTTGGTGACGGCGCGGCTTGGACCGCCCTCGCCGAAGGCGCGATGTATGGCTACTTTGGCGAAAAACAGCGCCGACGCTTCACCACCTTCGCCGCCAAGGCCGTTGCGTTAAATGAAACCCGGATCGCCGTGCTTGAGGCGCAACGCCGCCTGTATGGCATCAATATGCGCGCGAGCGGCCCCATCGCCCTTAAGGGTTTGGAGGAAGCCGCAGCGGCTGGAAACCCCGATGCCGCGCGCTTTTTGATCGCTTTGGTTCGGGATGGGAACAACTATAATGTACGAAAACGCCCCCAACAGGCCGAGGCCTATTTAAGCCGCTACGCCACGCATTTGAGCGAGACCGACAGGACCGGCTTGGCATTCACAATCAAGGCGTCGAGGACTTGGGACGCTACCCAATACGCTGCGCTGGCGAGTGAGTTTGACTCCCTGAAAAGTTTGCACACAGCGGCGTTTGGGAAAGATCTCTATACGGCCAATCCAAATTTAGCTGTCTATATATTGCAGAAGCGCTGGCAGCAGGCTGGTAACTACCGTGGAAACCCCGACGGATACGCGGGCAAAAAGACGGTTCGCGCGCTGCGGACCGCCTGCAAGAAATTACCGATGACGCGCATATGCCGCGTATCGGTTCTGCATCCTGCTGTTGTTGGTCAGTTGATTGCCCGGTAGGGTTTGACGCGGATCATTAAGTTTCAGCAGTCGTCCCGGAACCTGCATCCCTGCCCCGCAATTGTTATGCGTTGCCGCATTCGGAAAGGTCGTTTGCTTCTGCCCTCTGCACCGCCGCGCGATCTATCGCTGTCCGCTCAAACTGACGACAGATCAGCCGCGATGGCAGCGCGATTTGCGGCCGAAACCAGCTGGCGTACAAATCCATGTGGCGCCGCCCTTAATGCTTTGCATCGACGCACGACGGGCCGCCCGACGGACAAGCACCTTACGACTGGCGTCTTGGCTGCCGTTGGCCAGCCAATTAAAGCCTGAGACGGTCGTCGCTTTCATTGTACGGTCGCTGGCCCCTTCGGCGGCGGCGCCCGTAGCGGACAGGCCGACCACACTGATCAAGCATGCGGTGCGAAACACCGCGCGAAGTTTTAGGAAAAACATTGCTCTGCCTCATACTGCTCTGACGGGTCTGTGCCGTCTTAATGCAAAGGTATTAAGGCATCGCTACGCTCAATCAATGACGCATTCGTGGCGTGGTCGTTTTTTGGCGAAATGTCGCTTTTGCGCACCGGGCCAGCCAACGCGGCTTAGTGCCCCCTATACGGCCCGCTGATCTACTCTAGGACCCGATTCTCCAACCGCCAGTCCGGCAGCCCATAACCATCCGGCCACGGATAAACCTCCTTCTGGTTAAAATAGACGACCCCCGAAAACAACGGCTTGTCGGCCTGCGCCTGACGCACTTCGTTTTCCCAAAGCGAGACGTAGCTGGCATCCCCCGCAAAACCTAGCTCAGCAACAATCACCGGTTTTCCAAAGACAGAAGCACGGGCATAGGTTTCATCGAGCCATTCGCCATAGGCACGTTCAGCGCCCAAGATTTCATTCTCCCACTCTTGCAGCCCAAAGATCGACAGCCCCACAACGTCGACATAGTCATCGCCGGGATAGTATTTCTCCAATCCTTCGTCGCCCGCTGGCGACCAGATCACGTTTATATTGGGGGCTTCGCCACGGCAGACATCAATCATACGCTGATAGGCCTGAATGTAATCCTCTGGCAGCCAACCAGACCAGATGAACTGGCCTGAGGTACGCTCCATTTCCTGCCCCCAGCGAACAGAAATCGGGCTTTGCATCAAGGCAAGCACCTTGCAGATGCTGCGCATATTGGCGTCATAATAGCCGTTTAGAATACCGTTGCGCAGGAACTCTGGCGTGTTGCGTTCATCCACTGTCCAAGTCCAGGGTTCGATCGTCACCATCAAAGCGCGGTTGCGTTCTAGCGCGTAGTCATCAGCATCAAGCAGCGATTGAACCAGCACATCTTCCCACGGCAGAAATACATGTTCGATCAGAACTTCGGGCTCGTCACTATAGTTGCCGACGGGGTCAAAAGCACCATAGGGCACCGTGCCCGGTGGGATCTCCGTTGCGTTTGCCCCTGATGCGAGCAGAAGCGCGGCGCAGGAACCAGCCGCTCCGTTCCAGAAATGAGATTTAACAGTACTAAGCATCACTCGTCCTCCCTACTGATCGGTTTTCGGTGAAAAGATGTTAAGGTCTTTTAGATCAAGTATAAAATCGTATTCAAACGCACTGCGGCTGGCGCTTCCCGCACCCGCGACCCTTGTGCGCAGCCCGACAACCTCAATGGTCTCAAGCCCAATGGTGAGCGCATAAGCGCTTTCGGCGGAGCGCATGACAAAGGCACTGAGGAGCAGCGAAATTGTGGCCAAAGTTACCACGAACTGCACAAACGCATCTCGGAATTGCAACATCACGGGCCAGCCGTTTTCGGCAAAATGCAGAAGCACAGAGGCCGTCAAAGTTGCGGTATAGAGCAGTCCAGCGAATAGGGTCAGCAGATAGAACCCCTGCGCATTCTCCAGATTATCGCTCAACAGCACAGGCAGGATACACCCTAAGGCCAGCATAGCATAGCCGCCCCAGACTTTTACCGGCAGACGGGTCGGCCCGGTTTCGCCTTTAGGTGTGATGCGGAAATCGACGAACCGCCCGGTAATGCTGTCGCGCACAGCCGAAATACAGCCCCATAATACCCAAGGCCATTGTAGCATAAGGAATAGTGTGCGCTCCCAGCTTATCATTGGCGCATCCACGGGCCGGAATGTCCGCAGCGCCCGCAGCGCCCAAGCGATCAGCAGCAGCGCCAAAACCTGTGGCACCGCATGCGCGAGATAGTCGGGGAACAACACGTCGACAAAGCGCACGTCAAACACCACCGCCGAAATGGGCATCAGATACATCAACAGGAATGTCATGGCCGAAATCGGATAGAGCAGCTGACAGAACAGAAATTGAAGTTTTAGGTGAAATGGCAACCGCGACAGATACTGTGGCGTATAGACAAGCAGGAGTGTCACCAGACTGCGCGACCATTGGAACTCTTGAATTGCCAGATCGGCAATCGTAGTCGGGCCGTCGCCGATAGCGATCGCATCCAATGCGTGCATCCCGCGCCAGCCCGCAGCGTTCAGCAGCATCGTAGTTGAATGATCCTCGGCAAGCTCCGGTCCCAGTCCACCTGCCGCCTGCAGGGCTTTTGTTCGGACGGCATAGTGCGATCCGATGCACATTGGGGCACAGCCCGCACTGTATCCTGCCTGAAGGATGCCGTGAAACGCGCCTTCGGTATGCAACCGTGTCCGCGCGGCCCAGTTGCGCCCTGCGTTGGACGCGCAGATGGACGGTGCGCTGACATATCCGATGCCGGGGTCGGCAAAGGGCCGTAGCATTTCTTTCAAATAGCCGGTCTGCGGAACATGGTCTGAATCGAGTTGGCTGACGATATCATAATTGGAATACCCCCAGTGGTCGTAAAAATAAGCAAGATTGCCTTCTTTGCAGCGGGTCCGTCGCGGCCAGGTTTCACGGTGATATTCCGCCACCCCTTTGCGGCTGGAGATCCGCACACCGTGTCGCGCACACCACTCGATCGTCGCAGGGTGCGGGTCTTCGTCGGCTAGCCATGTGTCGTGTGGGTAATCCTGGGCAAGCATCGCTTCGAGCGTTTTTTGCACAACAACAAAGGGTTCCGACGGGGTTTTGGTCACGATCATCGCAACGCGGAAATCCCCCGGTTGCGGATCGGGCGCCGCAGATCGGACGGCACGCAGCGCGAAGAAGACGAAATAAAATTGCAAGAATGAAAGCCAGCCCAATAGCCCTGTGACCAGCGCAAAACGCCAGATATTGCCAATATGGGCGGGGGTAAACCACCACAGCCAGAACCAAACCGTCGTGGCAACCCAAACTGCGACAAGGGCCAGAAAAAGCATCCTGCGTGGGCCGCGAATGATCCGAGCCACATAGGCCTCTGCTGTGTCAGACGGTTTCATTTTGTCTCACCCCGAACCACGGTGCTGCATCGCGAATGATCTGCCGAAGGGACGAAAGCTCTGCCCGGAACCCCAAAACCTCCGCTGCGAGCGATGGGTCCGCCGTGAGGGCCGCCGGGTCGCCGGGTCGACGGGGTTCCAGCCGAAAGGGCAACTGAACTTCGCAGCAGCGTTCAATTTCACGGATGATCTCCATGATCGAATAACCGCGCCCCGTGCCAAGATTAACCTTGATCGACGGCTTCCCCGACATCAAATGCTGCAACGCCAGAACATGCGCGCGTGCCAGATCACTGACATGGATATAGTCCCGGATGCAGGTGCCGTCGGGTGTCGAATAATCATCACCAAAGATGGCAAGCTCGGGCCCATGCCCCGCAGCGGCCATCAATGCCAACGGAATAAGGTGAGTCTCCGGCGCGTGCCTTTCGCCCAAACGCCGCTGTGGATCAGCCCCTGCCGCGTTAAAGTAACGCAACGCGGCATAGCGTAGCCCATGCGCGCCTGCGTGATCCGCCAAAAGCTGCTCACCGATCAATTTCGTCCGGCCATAGGGATTGATCGGCCTTTGCGGCGTTGCCTCGGATATTGGCAGCTGTTCGGGGATACCATACGTCGCGCAACTGGACGAAAACACAATGCGCGACACATCAGCCGCCTGCGCTGCCCGCAGTAATGAAATCATTCCACCGACGTTATTGTTATAATAAGCATTTGGATCGCGCATGCTGTCACCTACATAGGCTAAGGCCGCAAAATGCATAATTGCTTCAATCTTATAGTCTTTCAGCGCGGCCTCCACCGCGTCGCTGTCACGCAAATCGCCCCGCACCAGCGGCCCGTAAAGGACAGCGTCAGCATGACCGACCGACAGGTTGTCAAAGACCACCGGTTGATAACCAGCCTCGTTTAACGCCAGACAGGCATGTGATCCGATGAAACCAGCGCCGCCGGTCACCAAGATGGGAGCGCCCCGGGTCATTCGCCTACCAGGGCGACCGCTTCCATCTTCGCTTGCAGCTGCAAGCGATACCAATCAATCGTCATATCCAAACCGTCGCTCAAGCTCACCTTCGGCGCCCAATCCAAAAGCTTCCGCGCCCGGTCAATATCGGGGCGCCTTTGCCGAGGGTCATCCTGAGGGAGTGGCCGAAAGGTGATCCCGACAGTCGAGTCTGTTTTCTGCAAAACCTGCTGGGCCAATTCCAGCATGGTAAATTCAACCGGATTGCCAAGGTTCACGGGCATCTTCTCTTTCGAGGCCATTAACCGCATGAGCCCCTCAACCAAATCACTCACGTGACAAAAGGACCGGGTCTGCTCACCTGTGCCGTAAATCGTTAACTCCCGATTTTCGAGCGCTTGGGTGATAAAGTTCGATACAACGCGCCCGTCTTGCGGATCCATTTGAGAGCCGTAGGTGTTAAAGATCCGCGCGATGCGGGTTTCGACTCCTAGATGCGCCCCGTATTCCCAAAACAGAGTTTCGGCAATTCGCTTGCCCTCGTCATAGCAAGCCCGAGGCCCGCAAGTATTGACGTTCCCACGGTAATCTTCAGACTGAAGCGGTATTTCCGGATCGCCATAGACTTCTGATGTAGAGGACTGAAGAATCCGAGCCCTGTTGAATTTTGCCAATTCGAGCAGATTTAACGTGCCCTGGAAGCAAGTCTTTGCGGTGTGGACGGGATTGGCCTGATATCGATCAGGCGAGGCCGCACAGGCCATATTGTATATTTCATCGATCTTGTCAGAAATCTGCAGGGGCTCTGAAATATCCTGCCTAATAATGCGAAAACCGGGCCTCCCTGCGCAGGCGTCTAAGTTTGCAATATTCCCAGTTTGAAAATTGTCGACGCAGATAACATTGTGCCCCTCTTCTACCAAACGGTATGTCAGGTGCGATCCAACAAACCCTGCGCCGCCGGCCACAAGGATGGTTCTACGCCGTCGCGTAAAAAAAATAGGCGTAATTTTGCTTTTTCCGCGGGTCATAAGGCAGCCAATCAATAGATGCTGCTTCACCAAAAGGTAAAATGTGTTAATTGGTTTAGGGCAGCGTTTTCAAATAGTAATTTAGCCTAGCCATCGAATCCGAAACCACGAAATGAAATTAACAAAATTTTCACATTTCTGCCTGATTTATGCCTAAATTTCATCTTTGGGTTGATTGAAACGAATAGAAGACGCCTTGAAGAGGTAATAAATGGCTGGCCTTTTGCGCAAGGTTTGATAACCCGGTTTCGGACCACCCCGATTCGCACTTCAACAATGGCGTACAAACTGTTGGCTTTGTTTCCATTCGCGAGTTTGGAGACTGGGGCTCATTTCTGACAAGATGAAGCACCCAATCATACCTAAGTTGTAGCGTATGGCCCCACGCCAACTAGAGCGTCTCTTTCAAGAGAGTTATAGCCTCAACCCTCACAAACTACGCACTCCCGGACTACGCCACTGCGCGGCAGGTTCAATCATCAGTTCATGCAGCGCCCAGACCAGCGCATCGACACGGTCCGGGCTGCCCTTGCCCTCATAGCCGCGCGCCGTCATCAGACACATCTGGTCCTCCAGCGCGTCCAATTCTGGCAAATGGCTCACCCGCCCCTGCTCATACAGCGCCGCCACAGGCTCGGCCCGCGCCACCTTGCCGCGTGCCGCATGCACCGTCTTGAGCGAGACCAACGGATCGACCTGCCGCAAGACCTCGCTGACCAACTGCCCGCCTTGGTTCACCTCGGCCACCAACCGATCCGCCCCATAGCGCGTCATCGCCGCAATCGCGGCCTGCGCCCAGCCGTTGGGCGTGGCCCCCTGCACCGTGCAATCGGCCAGCACTACCGCCCGCCAGTCCTGCGGTGGCCCCTTGGTCTGCGCCCCCACCACAACGATCCCGCATTCATCCGACCCGGCCCCGCTGGTCGTCGCCGGGTCCAAGCCCACCACGATCCGATCCAACTCCGGCGCCTCGCGCAGCCGCCCCGCCTCCAGGAGCGCCGAGGTCCACAGCGCCCCTTCTGCATCCGCCAGCAAAACCCCATCCAACTCCTGCCGCCCCAGCCGCGTACCGCGATACCGCGCCCGCACCTCTTCCAGAAACGACCCCGCCAAATTCGCCGCATTGGCCTCCGTCGGCGCATGGGTCGTCACCGTCGAGGGCGATTTCAACAACGCCTTCAGCACATCCACATTGCGCGGCGTCGTCGTCACACAGACCTGAGGCCGCTCGCCCAAGCGCACCGCAAACTGCAACTGGTCCCAAGCCTCCTGCCCGCGCTTCCATTTCGCCAATTCATCCACCCAAGCCGCATCAAACTGCGGCCCGCGCAGCCCTTCGGGATCATGCGCCGTGTGCACCGTGGCAATCGCGCCATTGGGCCAAACCAACCGCTTGCGCGTCGCCTCCCAATCAGGCCGCCGATCCGGCGGGCTACAGGCCAGAATCCCGCTGTCGCCAAAAATCATCACCTCGCGCACCTGCTCGATGGTCTCGCCCACCAGCGCCACGCGGCTGCATTCGCCCGCATCCAACGGACGGCTCCCCTCCACCTTGCTGCGCACCCATTCGGCCCCGGCCCGCGTCTTACCCGCACCGCGCCCGCCCATGATCACCCATGTGCGCCAATCGCCCTCAGGCGGCAGCTGATGGTCCAGCGCCCAGAACTCGAACAAAAAAGGGAGAGCCAGAAGCTCTCCCTCATCTAGGTCATTCAGAAACTGCGCCTGGGTCTGAGCATCGGCGCAGGCGATCCAGCTTGCACCCGATGTCAGACCGCGCCTTG